>OCVV011354475.1_pt1 | contig 48799 bp, 35 predicted proteins | sample 1539721 | NCBI WGS metagenome assembly OCVV01 (sample SAMN02144230, study PRJEB22623) | gut metagenome | biome: sheep rumen | host: Ovis aries | place: New Zealand | reverse complement strand
AAAAAGGCCTTTTGCCTTGCGTCCAACAGTTTATCATAGTTTTTGCAAATGTAAAAGACTTTTTGCGTCCTGTCGTTCAATTTTGTTTCCGTGTCTTCAAGGCACAAATTTTCAAAGGTGTACTTTGCCAGGCCTTTTTTAAAGACGTCGTCAAGGCAGATGAAGATGATGTATGTGGTCTTAAGCTCCTTGTACTGCTGGCCGGACTTAAGCAAGTCCACGTCCATGATTCCTTGGTAGTAACGCGAGCGCTCCGGCAGCTCTTCGGTGTCGGTTGTTTGCATCTCTATGTTGTAGGCCTTTAGCCCGTCCGCGTCCCTTGCGTAGACATCCATGCGGATGCCCTTGCTTGCAAAGTCGATGTCCACGACTTCCTCCTGGCTCATTTCAATCCGCTCGATCTTGAATTCCAAGAGGATTTCCAAAAGCTCCTTGCAAATGTCTGGGTTATTCCTCATAACCTTATAGAAAATAAAGTTGTTCGCGATTGTCGCCCGCTCCCACTTTTCCTGGGGCGTGAGCGCCTTTTGACTTTCGTTCATGGTTTTGCTCCTTATATGCAATAATTGAAAAACGCGGTGCGTTTTCCTATGCCTATAAGATATAGATGATAGGTCAAAAAATTTTCTTTTTTTTGGAAAAACTTGCAAAATTCCGCGTTTTTTGCTATCATATTCTTCTATGCGACACGGAACGATTACCTCCGACAATCACGCGGCTCTTTGGAGCGGCCGCTTTAAGGAAGGCCCCGACGCGGCGGCCGTTGAGTTTGAAACTTCCATATATGTTGACGAGCGCATGGCCTTTGACGACATTCAAGGCTCGCTCGCTCACGCCCAAATGCTTGGCCAGGCCGGCCTTGTCTCCAAGGCGGAAGCGGCCAAAATAAAGGCGGGCCTTCTTTCAATCAAAAAAGACTTGGAAAGCGGAAAGCTAAAAATCGACTACAGCGCCGAAGACATCCATTCCTTCATAGAAGCGACGCTCACAGACAGAATCGGAGCGGCCGGAAAAAAGCTTCACACAGGACGAAGCCGCAACGACCAAATCGCGCTTGACGAGCGCATCCACTTGCGCCGCGTGATTCCGCTTTTGCAAAACAAAATCCTTTCGCTGATTGACGCGCTGGCTTCTATCGCGCAAAAAAACGCCGACACCCTTATGCCAGGCTACACCCACATGCAGCACGCTCAGCCCGTCACCTTGGGCCAGCACCTGTGCGCCTGGGCCTGGAGCTTGGAGCGCGACTGGAGCCGCTTGGAAGACGCCTTGGCTAGAATCAGCCTAAGCCCTCTTGGAAGCGGCGCCTTGGCCGGAAGCGGCCTTCCGCTTGACAGAAAATTGACGGCAAAGCTTTTGGGCTTTGACGGCCCCACGCCCAACTCAATCGACAGCGTGAGCGACCGCGACTACTGCATAGAGTTTGCGAGCGCCTTTAGCCTTTTGCAAATGCACTTAAGCCGCTTTTGCGAAGAAATCGTTTTGTGGGCCACAAGCGAGTTCAACTTCATCAACCTTAGCGAAAAATGGTCCACAGGCTCTTCGATAATGCCGCAAAAAAAGAACCCGGATTTCGCCGAGCTTATTCGCGGCCGCGCAGGAAAGGTTTACGGAGACCTGATCAACCTTCTTACGATGATGAAGGGCCTTCCGCTTTCTTACGACCGCGACTTGCAGGAAGACAAGGCGCCTCTTTTTGACGCGATGGACACAGTCTCTTCCTGCTTGACGGTCTTCACTTACATGATAAGCAGCGCCTCTTTCAACAAAAAGAAGATGGCCGACTCTTGCCAGGACGGCTACCTCAACGCGACGGACGTGGCCGACTACCTTGTAAGGAAGGGCGTTCCTTTCCGCGAGGCGCACGGCATCAGCGCAAAAGCCGTCCGAATGGCGATCGACGCGGGCGTCCGCTTGGAGGACTTGTGCGTCGAGGAATTCCAGCGGTGCTCAAAGCTGATAGGCGAGGACATTTACGCTTTGATAACGCCCGCTGCCTGCGCCGCCGAACGAAAAACCATTGGCGGCACCGCTCCCGAGCGCGTAAAGGAGCAAGCCACCGCGCTTAAAAAAATTGTCTCTAAAAGAAAGAAAAAATAGATTTAGGAGAAAAATTATGAAAAAAATTTTTGTTGTTTTGACAGCCGCTCTTTTGGCTGCCTCTCTTGCCGGCTGCGCCAAAAAAGGCGCGAACGTTGACAACTCCCTTGACGAGTTGAAGTCTCGCGGCGTTTTTGTCCTTGGACTTGACGACTCTTTTCCGCCGATGGGCTTTAGGGACGAGAACAACGAAATCGTAGGCTTTGACATCGATTTGGCCAAAACCGTTTGCCAGCGCTTGGGCGTAAAGTTCAAGGCCCAGCCCATCAACTGGGACTCAAAGGAGCAGGAGCTTAGCTCGGGAAAAATCGACTGCATTTGGAACGGCCTTACAATCACCGAAGACCGCAAAAAGGCTCTTAGCTTTACAAAGCCTTACCTTGCCAACAAGCAGGTTGTCGTTGTCCGAAAAGATTCCGGCTTTAAGGCATTGGCCGACCTTAAGGGAAAGAAAATCGCCTTGCAGAGCGGATCTTCCGCCGAGGACGCTGTAAACGACAGCCCCGACTTTAAGAACAGCGTAACGGAAATCGTCCAGCTTGACCAAAACTTGATGGCCCTCAACGACTTGGTCATCGGCGGCGTTGACGGCGTTGTAATGGACAGCATTGTCGCCGAATACGCGATCAAGCAGTCAAACCTTCCGTTAGTTACGCTTGAAGAGTCTTTGGCCGCCGAAGAGTACGGCGTCGCCTTCCGCAAAAACGACGTAAAGCTTACCGAAGCCGTTCAAAAGACTTTGGAAGAAATGGCCGCCGACGGAACCGTAGAAAAAATCAGCTACGCTTGGTTCGGAAGCGACATCACTGTCATCGGAAAGTAGGCGGAACCTTTTTTGCGCGCCTTGATTCAATCCATGCTCTCCGGAACATGGGTTTCCGTAGAGATATTTTTCCTTACGCTGGTTTTCTCGATACCCTTGGCGGTCTTTTTTTGCATGGCCAGAATGTCAAAGTTCTATCCGCTAAAAAAGTTCGCGCAGCTTTTTTTGCTGGTCTTGCGCGGAACGCCCTTGATGCTTCAATTGATTTGCGTTTACTTTATGCCGGGCCTTTTGTGGGGCTGGTCCTTTGACCGATTTACGGCTGCCATAATCGCGCTTGCGGTGAACTACGCGGCTTACTTTGCGGAGATTTACCGCGGCGGCTTTGAAAGCGTTCCGCAAGGGCAAAGGGAGGCCGCGAAGGTTTTGGGCTACACAAAGACCCAGACTTTTTTTCACATCATCGTTCCGCAAGTCATAAAAAGAATCACGCCCGCGATGGGAAACGAAGTCATAACTTTGGTAAAGGACACCGCTTTGGTCACAGTCATCGGAGTGGTGGAGCTTTTGCACGTGGCAAAGTCCGCGTCCAACAGGGTTTTCTCCACCGTTCCGCTTTTTGTGGCCGGAGCCTTTTACCTTGTGATGAACGGCTTGGTCACCTTTGCCTTTAGCCGCATAGAAAAAAAATTGTCTTATTACAAGTGAGTTTTTATGGAAAGCGATATCGTAGTCAGCGTCAAGAATCTCAAAAAGAATTTCGGACGCGGCGACATTTTAAAAGACATTTCCTTTGACTTGCCGCGCGGAAAAACGCTTTCGATAATCGGTCCGTCCGGTTCCGGAAAGTCCACGATATTGCGAAGCCTTTGCCAGCTTACCCATGTCACTGGCGGAACGATAGAAATCGACGGAGAGCCTTTGGTCAAGGACGGGCTTTATTCGTCCAAAAGCCAGCTAAGAAAGATCGGCCTAAAAGTCGGCTTGGTTTTCCAGAACTTCAACCTGTTTCCGCATTACTCGGTTTTGCAGAATGTCGTTGAGCCGCAAGTTCGCGTCAAAAAAACGCCAAGAAAGCAGGCGGAGCGAAACGCCCGCGAATGGCTTGGCCGCATGAACCTTGCCAGCCTTGAAAACGGCTATCCCCAGCAATTGTCGGGCGGCCAGCAGCAGCGAGTCGCGATCGCCCGCGCCCTGGCCTTGAATCCGCAAGTCTTGGTCTTTGACGAGCCGACAAGCGCTCTTGACCCGGAGCTTACCGGCGAAGTCCTAAAGGTTATTAAGGATTTGGCCGCCCAAAAAATGACCATGATTGTAGTCACCCACGAGATGGCCTTTGCCCGCGACACCAGCGACGAGGTGATTTTCATCGACGGCGGAGTGATTGTGGAGCGGGGCGAACCCAAGCAAGTCATCGACAATCCAAAAACGGAGCGCGCGCGGGCCTTTTTGCAGCGCTTTAATGGTTGACAGAGGCGGCTTCTTCCTATATAATAGTAACACTATACACTTTTAAAAGTTAGGAAGGAAAATATGTCTTTTTTACCCCTTTTGCAAGCCGCTTCTGGCGCTTCGCAATCGCAAAGTTTTGGTTCTTTGATTGTCACTGTCGTTTTGATGATCGCGATTTTCTATTTTTTCTTGATTCGACCTCAAAGCAAAAAGCAAAAAGAAATGGACAAGATGCTTGCCGCGCTTAAAAAGGGCGACAAGGTAGTCACAATCGGCGGAATTCACGGAGTCGTTTCTTCAACAAAAGAAAAGACAATAATCCTCAAGGTTGACGACAACACAAAGCTTGAGTTCACTCGCTCGGCCATCGCGTCTGTCGTAAAGCCCGAAGCGGAAAAAAACGCCCCGGCCAAGCCTGATTCAGACAAGCCTGCCGACGCCAAAGGCAAAAAATAAATCGGTCATAAAAAATATATTGGAGCATAAAAATGGAAAAGACGAGCAAAAGATGGCGTTTTGTCATTCTTCTTGTGGTATTGGGAATTTGTTTGGCGTTCTTGCGTCCAACAATCAATTGGTATTTTAGAACGAGCGAGGCCGACCAAAAGCTGGCCTTGCAGTCCCTTGAAAAAATCAAGGAATATTCGGTCAAGCAGGCCGCCAAGGACGTAAAGGCTTTGGAAGCCTTGGCCGCTTCAAATCCTAACGCTGACTTTGGCGAAGAGTACGCGTGGCTTTCAAAGACTGTAAAAAAGAATTTTAAGGAATACAAGAAAGCCGTTCCGGAGCCGTTGACATTGGGCGCCGCCTTGTCTTCCTTCAGCCTTGGACGCGTTGCCAAAAACGACGAGGAAAGAAAAAACGTGGCTTCCTCAATTCACTCGCGCCTTTTGGAATTGTTTCAAGACCGCTACCGCGAAAAGGTTTTGGCCGACAAGCGCAACTACACAAACTCTGTAAAGCTTGGCCTTGACCTTTCGGGCGGCATGAACATCATCGTTCACGCCGACTTGGACGCCGCGGTAAAGAGCAACCAGGAATCAGTCGCCGGCGCCGGCGGAGAGGCCGCCTTTAAGGCCCGCGCGATGGAGCAGGCGATCGAAACGCTCAAAAGCCGCATCGACCGCTTTGGCTTGACAGAGCCTGTAATCCGCCAGCAGGGCGAAGACCGCATCTACATCGAGATTCCAGGCTCGGAGCAGAGCGACGCGATCAACACAATCATTATGGGAAAGGGCATCCTCAACTTCCGCTTGGTTGACGAGGAAGCCACCAACCAATTCTTGCAGCGCTATTATTCAAATCCGGACGCGACTTTTGACGAAAACGGAAAGCTCCTTGACCCTTCAATCGTTCCCGAAGACGTCGAAATCATCGGCTACTACACAAAGGACTCTTACGGCTTGGATGAGTTCATCCAGTACATGGCCCTTAAAAAGGAAATCGCGCTTGACGGCCGCTACGTAAAGAGCGCAGAAGTCAGCCGAGACCAAATGGGACAGACCGGCGTTGACTTTACCTTGGACATGGAAGGCGCCGAGATTTTCGCAAACTTCACCGGCGACCACGTGGGCGAGCGCCTTGCGGTTGTCAGCGACAACAAGGTCAAGAGCGCGGCCACAATCAAGACAAAGATCGGCGGCGGCCGCGTCCGCATCGACGGCTTTGGCTTGGAAGAGGCGCAGAACTTGCAAAAGGTTTTGCAGACCGCTTGGCTTGAAGTTCCCCTTAGCGTGGAAAGCCAGCAGGTTATCGGCGCCGAATTGGGAGAGCTTACAATCCGCAACGGCTTGATGGCCTTGGCCATCGGCTTGATCGCGATTTTCGTCTTCATGCTTCTTTACTACAAGGGAGCGGGCATCAACGCGATTGTCGCCCAGATTTTGAACCTTTATATTTTGTTCGCCGTTCTTTCGGCCTTCAACTTGACTTTGACATTGCCTTCAATCGCCGGCATGATCCTTACAGTCGGAATGGCGGTTGACGCCAACGTAATCATCTTTGAGCGAATCAAGGAAGAGCTTCGTCTTGGAAAGAGCCGCGCGGCCGCCATCGAAGCCGGCTTCCAAGGCGCTTCCTGGGCGATTTGGGACTCCAACATCACAACCTTTATCGCCGCCATGTTCCTTAGCCAATTGGGAACCGGATCTATCCAGGGCTTCGCCGTCAGCTTGGCCATCGGCGTCGCGTCTTCTGTGTTCACGGCCTTGTTCGTAAGCCGCTTGATGTTCGATGTTGGAACGGAAGCCTTTAAGAAAAAGACTACCAGCATCAGTTGGAGGGTAAAATAATGAAAACGAGAATAGCTTTTAGCAAGGGCTTTTTGCCCTGCGCCATATTGTCATGCCTAATCATCGCAAGCGGCGTTTTTAGTTTTGCAACACGCGGAATCAACTTGGGAATCGACTTTAAGCCCGGAAGCGTTGAGGAAGTTACAATCAAGGGAGCGGCCGGAATCGAAGACGTCCGCGCGGCCTTGTCAGGAATCGGCGGCGTAAGCGTAAAAAAAGTCGGCTCGTCAAGCGACGGATACCAAATCCGCGCCGGCGTCGCCGAAAGCGAGGGCGGAAAGATTACAGAAGCTCTTGTCAACAAGTACGGCGAGGGAAACGTTGACGTTCTTAAGACCGACTTCATCGGCTCCAGCATGTCAAGCTCTTTGGCCCGCCAGTCAACCTTCTTGCTTTTAGGAACTATGCTTTTGATTTGGCTTTACGCGACAATCCGCTTCCACTGGGACTTTGCCCTTGGCGCCATAGTGGCTCTTTTGCACGACATCTGCATAATGTTCACCTTTATTACATGGAGCCAGCTTGAATTTAGCACGACGACATTGGCCGCCGTTTTGACAATCGTTGGCTACTCAATCAACGCCACCGTAGTTATCCTTGACCGCGTCCGCTACAATTTGCCGCTTATGGAAGTCAAGAACTTTAAGGATTTGCTTGACCAGTCTTTGAACGACACTTTGGCCCGATCAATCATCACGACAGTGACAACATTGTTCGCTGTGGTGGCCTTGTACTTGTTCACTACAGGAAGCATCAAGGACTTCGCGCTCGCGATGACAGTCGGCTTGTTGAGCGGTTGTTATTCGTCAATCTTCATTTCTTCAGGCTTTATCAACTTTACCCGCCGCGATTGGAGGCCGGAATACGGAATCCACCACGCTATGCCAAAAAAATCTCAGGGAGCCTCGGCGGCAGTCTGAGTTTGTTGAATGAAGACAATTCGTTCTGAACTTTTAGGCTTTTGCAGCGGAGTCAGCCGCGCGATGAAGAGCGCTTTGGACGCTCTTGGCGCGGAAGACGGCATGCAAAAGCCTAAAAAAATTTATTCGCTTGGCCCCTTGATCCACAACCTAATCGCCTTGGAACAACTTTCCGACAAGGGGCTGATAATCCTTCAAGAAAATCAAATAGACTCTTTGGACAATGACAGCCTTGTGATTGTCCGCGCTCATGGCGTTTCGCCTTTTGTTTTGGAACGGATCAAGGCCAGCGGCGCCCAAGTCATTGACGCTACATGCCCCCGTGTGGCGTTGAGCCAAAGGAGAGCGGCGGAGTTTTCCGCAATGGGAATGTTCGTCATTTTGACCGGCGACAAGGGCCACGCGGAAGTCAAGGCCGTGGAGGGGAGCGCCCTTTTCGCGGCGGAGACTTCTGAAAAGGCCAAGAAGGCTGCGGCAAAATTAGGCCGCTTTATTCTTGTCCAAAGCGCGGACGAGGCCGCCGCTCTAAAGATAGAGCCTGAGATGCAGGAAAACTCTGTCCTCTTAAGCCAAACGACTTTTTCGCCGGAAGAGTACAAAAAAATCGCAGGCATTCTTTCTGATAAAATAAAGGGCCTAAAAGTTTTGGACACGATTTGTCCGGCAACCGGCCAAAGGCAAAAGGCTCTTGCCGAGCTTGCGAAAAAAGTTGACGCGCTTGTTGTTGTCGGCGGAAAAAAATCAGCCAACAGCGAGCGCCTTTACGAGCTTGCAAAAAGCCTTTGCCCGGCTTCATATTTTGTCGAGTCCGCCGACGAACTGCCGAACGATTTTGGCGGCGCCAAAGCTGTCGGCCTTACAGCGGGCGCCAGCAGCCCGGATTTTGTAGTGGACGCGGTGGAAGCGAAAATAAAAGAGATGTGAATCGCGGACTGTCAGCGCGCGGGCTGTCCTTTTAGTCTAAGCTTTGGATGTCGAGGACGCGCTCGTAGAGCTTTCGCGAATTCTTGACGGTGTCAATCCAGCGCTGGGCGGGAGTCCAGGCTTTGTCTTCTTTTAGCGCGGCCTTCCAATATTCCACTGCGGCGTCTTCGTTTCCTTTTGCGTATTCGTCCAAGCCTTTTGTGTACAAGTCGTCGCAGCGCTCTTGCTTAAGCTTTCGGCCGTGGTCGCCCAAGCCGACTCTGGCGCTAAGGCTAAAGTGGTTTACCGGGTTGATTGAAGAAGTCAAGTCCAGCGTGTAGTTTATGTCAAAGATGAATTTTTTGACTTTAAATTCCGTTCCCAAAGAAAAGCGGGGGTTGGCGCCTTTTAGCCTAAAGCCCGCCATAAGCTCAATGTAGTCGGTGACAGTAAAGTCCACGCCGATTCCGGCGGACCATTTTCCGCTTTTTGAAAAGTCCTGCAAGTTGAGCGGCTGCTTAAAGTCAGCGCAAAAGGCCAGGCGCTTGAAGAGCCTGTAGGAAATTCCGACCGCGGCGGCAGTGGGAAGCGGGTCGTCGATTTTGAAAGAGCCTTGCGAGCCGAAGCCTGTCATCGCAACACCCAGATTCAACACGCTTAGTCCGACTTTTAGGTTTGGGTCGCGGGAGTCGAAATTTTTTAAGGCGTTGAACGAAAGCATCATGCCAAGGTCGGCCATCAAGCCAAGGGAGCTTTGCGAAAGGCCCGAGCCTTTTATGATGGAGTTGCTCTCGTTGTTTGTGTAGTCGGGAACCGAGCGCCAAGAAGTCTTTAGGTTTGTTCCGACCGCAAGGCCCTTAAAGTAATAGCCGTGAAAAAAATTATAGCTTATGTTTACGCAAGCGGTTGTTTCGCTGTAATAGTTTGCTGCCACGCGCTCGCCAAAGTAGTTGTATTCGGTGAACGGAACGTAGAAGCACTTGATTTTGGCGCCAAGGCCCAAATCGTTAAAGCGGTCCGCCCAAGCCAAGGTTTCCATGTTTGAGTCGGCAATCCAAGAGTTGTGGAAGAGGGCGACTTCACCTTTTCTTAACAGGCAAGAGGCCGCGGGATTGTAGTCAAAAAAGCAAATGTCGTCGCAAAGGCCGGTAAAGGCGCCGCCCAAGCTTTCCTCGCGGCCGCCGCTTGGTATGTTCAGTGATGAAAAGGAAGTCAAGCCTTCGTTTGGGTCCACCATGTTGTAAAAAGGGTTTGAAAGCGTGTGAAAAACGTCGGTCATATCCAAGGCAAAGGCCGGCGCCAAAAGGGAGAAAGCAAGGATTGTCGCGAACTTTCTTTTGCTTGTCATCATTTTTGCAATGCGCTATAATTATCTCAAAAAATCTCCAAAATGTCAATTTCCGCCTTGACGAAAGGAGTGCGAAATCTTCTTATATTTATTCGGTCTTTTTCTCTTAATAGTTAATTCTTTTTTTCCGAAAAATATATAAGAAGAAAAGGGGCCATGGCGCCCTTGGGTGTTTATTATTAAAAGATTCGCTTTTTTGTCGATTTTAATTATTTCTCTTGGCGCTTTTTCGGCTTCGCTGTTTGCCGAGGGCATATCTTTGCGGGAAATAGACGCCCTGATTAAGCAAACGGATTACGACGCGGCTTTGCTCGAGCTTTCCGACTACATCAAAAAAAATCCAGACGACATGGACGCGGCCCATAGACGGGTTGACGCGATAATGCGCGCCCGCTCTTACTACACGCGGCTTGCGAACGAATTGCTTGACGTAATGGAAAAAGAGCCTGAGAACGCAGAAAAAAAATTGGCGATTATAAAAGAGCTTGAGTCTTTGGAAAAGCATCCAACGCAGGAGCACTTGGCCTTTATCAAGCAGGCCAAAGCCGCGGCCGAGTTCACTTATTACCGCGCCCAGTTCCGCCGTCTTTTGGAGGAAGGGGCCAAAAACGCCTCAAGCCAAAAATACACTGACGCGATCGCCTTGGTTCAAAGCGGCTATTACATGTACCGCGACGAATTTTACGACGAAAATCCCAAGAGCCTTCAAAACACCGTTACGCAAATCGCCGCCGAGCTTGACGCCGCCACGCAAAATTATCTTTCGGCCAGGGACGCTTGGAACGACGCTTACAAGAACTTTATCCAAGCGGTGGATTCGGGCAACTACCAAAGCTCAATGCGCGCCTGGCAAAATTTTTCCGCGCAGATGGAACGCTTTGCCGGCGTAAGGAACCGCATAATGGCCGCCGGCGTCCGCTTTGACCAAGTTTTTGGCCAGCTAAAGAAAGAGAATCCAGAGCTTACCGAAGCCTCTTACATTTCCTTTATGACCCGCTTCGCTCTCGGCGTTTCGAGCATTGAGAATTCCGGCGTTTTGGGAGCGGTTGACTGCGAGTGGAATTATATGCTTGACAACAGCAAAAAGGCTTTGCATAAAACCGTCAACCAAAAATTCGAGGACTACGTAAAGAGCGGCCCTTTGCAAAAAGCTTTGGAGCCTTCTTACATGCCGGACGCCGCGCGCTTGGCTGACGTTACGAATTTCGCGAACCTTTCGCTTGACGTTTGCGCCTTGAACCGTTTAAGGCAAGAAAGGTCAGGCCAAGCCTTTGGAGAGGCCACGCCTTTGTTCGCAAGCTCGATGAGAAGCGCGAAAAATTTTGTCGACGGAACCGGCGTTTCGGTTGCAAACTTGGCCGATTACAGGGCCGCTTCGCAGCGCTTGGCCTCGATAAAGATTCCCGAAGATTCTTTGGCCAGCGCGCGCGGCGACGATTCCTACGCAAAGGAATTGCTTTCTGTTTTAGCCGTTCTTGGCCAAACTGAACGAAAGGCTGCTGGCAACTTGAACGAAGCTTGGTATTTGGAATACAAGGCCGCCGTCGAAGAGCAAAGAAGCAAGGCTGACAAAAAGGCGGAAGAAGTTAAATTTAGCGACAAGATTTTGGACTTTAAGAGCATTTTGGACTACTATCAAGGCGTGAACGAGCTGGCAAGAAAGTCTTCTGTCGCTTTGGCGGAAGGTGCCTGGAAAAATCTTTCCGACCATACGGAAAAGGCGGTTGACAGCCTTTCCGGAAACTACCAAAACCTTTACGCCGAGGCCGAAAATCTTTTGGAAACGCATTATCCGCGCGAGGCCGTTCAAAAAGTCCAGACAGTTCAAGACACGCTTTCGTCGGACAAAAGCCTTTTGTCTTTGATGCGCTCAAGGTTGCAGGAAAACCCAAAACAAAATCCGGCGGTATTGCAAAAGCTTGACTCTACGATGGCTTCGCTTGACCAGTGGACCAACCAAGGCGTTGAGATAAACGCAAAGGCCAGGCAGGAGATTGTCTTGGCCCAAAGCTCGCAAAACCAGGCCGACGAAATTTACCGCAGGGCCGAAAGCAATTACCGGGCCAACAGGTTCTCCAACGCCAGAAACGACTTGCAGCGCGCCCGCGAATTGTACAACGAATCTTTGGCCCACCAAGAGTCGGAAAGCCTTAGGCAGACAAGCGACAAGATCCTTGCCGACTTGGGCTCGCAAATCAACGAGGCCGAGAACAGGCTTATCGTCGCCGAGGTGCGCGACCTTAAGACCCGCGCCAAAAACGATTACTACGCCGGCGACTTTGAAAACGCGGAGAACCTTCTTAACCGCGCCGAAAGCCGCTGGGCAGTCACAAACGTTGAGGAAGACGAAGAAATCAAGAACCTTAAGCTTTTGGTTCAAAACGCGCTTAGCATGAAGACCGGCCGCGAAATAAAGCCAACCGCTCCGCTGTATCCGGAGATGTCGCAGATTTTGAGCAACGCGCACCAATATTTTGATCAAGGCGAGGCGTTGATAAAGAACGGAAATCGCGAAGAAGCCCTGCAAATCCTAGGCGACGCCAAGAAAAAACTGCAGGAATTGCAAATGGTTTATCCGCTGAACCAGGAAGCGGCGCTTTTGACTTTGCGCATAGACGAGTTGATCGATCCAAAACAGTTTAACGAATCCTTCGCTCGCCGCGTTCAAGCCGCCCGCCAAAACGTAAAGTCTCCGTCCACGCAGCAGCAGGGCTACAGCGACTTGCTTGACTTGGCCGAAATTAGGCCAAACTATCCCGGCCTTGGCAAGTTGATTTACGACGTTGAGGTGGAGCTTGGAATCAGGCAAAAGCCGGTTGACCAAAGCGGAATCCGCCGCTCCAACAGCCTGACACAAGAGGCGCAACGGCTTTATTCTAGCGCCAAGGGCAACGAAGAGATATTGCGCCAAGCTTTGGGCAGGCTGGACCAAGCGATCGCCTTGAATCCCAACAACGACAGCGCGATTATGCTTAAGGACAGAATCCAAATCGCGGTTGGCGGAAAAGCCGCCGTTGTCCTTTCGAGCGCGGACGAGGCAAGGTACAACCAAGCCATTCAAGAGTTGAGAAACAACAATGTCATTGGAGCCTACACGATTGTCGAGCAGCTTTTGCAGACGCCCGCCAACCGCAGGTCTTCAAAAATTTTGGACTTGCAAAAACAAGTTCAGGCGCGAATGTAAGGCGGCGGCTTTGCGACGATTTGCGCTTGCTTTGAGATTTTGGTATAATGAAGGAAATGCGTAATAAGCGCTTTTTTTGGGCAATAATATTTTCTCTTTTCCTTTTAGCCGCGAAAGGAGCGGCGGCGCAGAATTATTATTGGGAAAACCCTGTCCGCGTTTCGCAAAGCGGCGTTTGCTTTCCAAGCGCCGTTTCTAACGGACAAATAGCAGCGGCCGTTTGGCAAGAAGTCGACGCAAAGAAATCTTCTATATATTTGGTCGTCCAATTCTATAAGGACGGAAAGTGGGAAGAGGCGAGCCGCTTTGCGGGCCCGTTTCCGTATTCCGGCGAAATCCCAGACCTTTACAGCGCCGCGATGAACTCCGGCGGCATGTTGGCGGTAAGCGTTCTTTCCGACGCAAACACGATTTCGATTTACACAAGCGCGGACGCCGGCGCTTCCTTTAGCCAAAAAAAATTCAGCAAGCAAAACCTTCCGCTTGTAGCGCCCCGCGTCTACGAATTGCGAAGCGGCGGCTTTATCGTATTTACGTCTTTGGGCCGGGACGAAAGCTTTACGATGCTTTACGCCCGCAGCCGCGACGGAGTCAATTGGAACGACTTTAACGAATTCTCTCCGGCGCAAAAAAGCCTAAACCCATTTTTGCCGGTATTGCTTTCAACCCCAAAAGGCGAGTTGGTCGTCTTTCAAGCCCAGTACAGAACGCAATCAAGAATCGTATACAAGCTTTTTTCCACGCTTTCTTCCAGCGGCGGAGCCTCGTGGTCAAACCCTGTCATGCTTAACACCGGAGCCGAAAACGATTTGTCCAGCGACCAAAGGCCAACCTTGCTAAACTTTCAGCAAGGCAATTACATCGCGTGGGAGCGCACGCCCTACAACTCGGAAAACTCGAGCGTATACTTTGCCCAATTGAACAATGACGGAAACATTTTGGGCCGCATAGAAAGAATCTCAAATTCAGGAAACGCGAACCGGCCGATTTTGTTCAGCCACAACAACCAACTAAGCTTGGTTTGGTTTGACACAAGAAGCGGTTTGGAAAGAGTGTATTTTACGCAGCGGCAAGGAACTTTGTGGGGCGAGCAAATCGTTCTTTCTCCGCAAAGAAGCGCCGCGACTTTTGTCTATCCGATGATTACGGACGAAGGCAAGACGCTTGCCTTTGTTTGGCAGGGAACAAGCGGAAACTCTTCCTGGATTTACAGGCTTGAAAGCGACCACACGGTTTCGCTTCCTGTAATTACGCCCTTGACTTATTCGCTTGGCCAAAGAAGCCGGGACGAAAGCGTCCGCTTTAGGGTGGCGATGCCGGCGGATTCTTCCGGCATTCGCGGCTATTCTTGGCTATGGACGCAGGACCCAAGCCAAGACGCTCCAACGGTTTTGATGAACCTTCCTAAAGAGAACTCTCTTTCCTTAAAAGCGCCAGCGGAAAAGAATTGGTATCTAAAGGTTAGGGCGGTGGACTACGCCGGAAACTGGTCGGACAGCGCGACGGTTTCTTATTACAGGGATTTGACTCCGCCCAAGCCGCCTGTAATCACCGGCCCGCAAACGGACGCCGCCGGCTTTGCCTTGGCCAACGACCTTGCCTTTAGCTGGCGCGACGAATCCGACGACGAACTTATTGACGGATATTCCTTCCGCTTGGAGGAGCAAGAAAGCCTTCCGCGCTCAATGTATAATTCCAAGCGCCATCCGACAGCTTTGAGCGACGCGGAGCTTTCCGCTCAGCTTTTGGCCTTTAAGCAAAAGAATCCTGAAAGCGCCCTTAAGCCTCGCGCTCCGGCAGCCTCAGTCCAAACAAGAAACACGACGGCCCGTTTTGCCAACCGCAGGAACGGAGTCTACACCTTTAGCGTCCGCGCGATAGACAAGGCCGGAAACGTCGGCGAGCCAGCCTTTGTGACTGTTTACGCAAACAAGTACGAGCCATTTACCCGCGTTGAGTCTGTAAGAAAATCTTCTGACGTTTTTGGAAGCAGCTCTTTGGAGTTGCGCGGTACCGGCTTTAGATATGACGGAACGATTTATAAAATCGTAATCTCCAAGGAAGACGCAAAAGAGCCTTATTCGCTTGACTTAAACCTAAGGGACGGAGACTTTTCAGTATCCAACGACGAAAAAATTTCAGGAATAAAGCTTGACAATACGGTTCCACAGGGAACATATACAATCACTCTTTACCACTCCGACCGCGGCGCTTATAGAATGCCTTCCGCCTTTGCGATTCAGGAAAACGGAACGGTAAAGATTGCCGCCAATTACGTTTACAAACCCTCTTGGCAGAGGGTTTACGACACTGGAAAATTCTTCGCGCGAACAGGCGACGTTCTGTTCGCCATCGTTATCATAATCGCGCTAGGCGCCTTGGTTTTTGCCGCTCGGGGTTTGGCTCTTTCCGCAAAAGAAGCCTCCCTTGTGAAAAAAGAAATCAACGCGCTGCTTTCAGGAGACCTTATGCCGCTGGAAAAAAAGAAAAAGATTCAGGCGTTGAATCGGCGGGGAACAAGCTTGAGGTTAAAGCTTATGTCCTTTACCGCGATGATTGTCTTTATGGCGATCCTTTTGGTTTCGTTGCCGTTGGGATTTGTGATGACTCGTTCCCAGGAAAGAACCTTGTCCGTAGGTTTGGAGGAGCGGGTGAACGTTTTGCTGTCCAGCCTTGCAAGCGGAGCGCGCGCTTACATGCCGACTCAAAACGTTTTGGAATTGAGCGCTTTGCCTGAGCAGTCGGCGGCTATCAGCGAAGCTAATTTCGTAAGCATCGCCGGCCTTTCTTCCAATGACGAAGGATCGGGCGGCTTGGACTTTATGTGGGCGTCGAATGATTTGGATTTGGCGAATAAAATCGACGGAGAGGTTCTCACTCCTGGCGTCTCAAAAATCACTGACCAAACAATGCTTTCGGCTTCCGAAATTTGCCAAGAGTTGAACCAAGAAGCCGCCCAAAGCGCCGGAGAAATAGCAAAGAACATCGCGGCCCTAAACGCTGAAGGCGCGTCAATCGCCCTTAGGTCTGACGCGGTTTCCGCTAAAAGGCGAGAGGAAATCGCGGTTATCACAACCGAGCTTTCAACGCGCCTTTCGCGAACCTTGAACGAAATGTCGGAGGCGGCGACAGGCAGCTTCCCGGAATACAATTCCGCCTTGCTTGACAGGGAAAACACTGAATACTTGTTCTACAGGCCGGTTCTTTACCGACAGGGAACCTCGCAAACTTACGTTCGAGCGATTGTCTTCATTTCGGTTTCGACCGCAAGCTTGATTACGGCCATTGACGGAGCCAGGCGAACGGTAGTCTACACGGCGCTTGCGGTTTCGCTCTTTGCGGTTTTGATTGGCGTCATCGCTTCTTGGGTTTTGGCCAGCGTAATCGTAAGCCCGATCAAGCGCCTCGCAAGCCATGTAGTCATGATTGGAAACACCGTCAACAAGGAAAAGCTTGCCGGAAAGGAAATCGTGATAAAAAGCCGCGACGAAATCGGCCAGCTGGGCGACAGCGTCAACGAAATGACCCGCGATTTGGTCAAGGCTGCCCAAGACGAACACTTGGCGATGGACGGAAAAGTCGTTCAGCGCGCGTTCTTGCCCTTGACGCCTGACAATTCCGGAGCCAAGCAAACGGTCGCGATTTTGAACGACAAAAATTTCCAGTGCTTCGGCTACTACGAAGGCGCGAGCGAAGTTTCGGGCGACTATTTTGACTACAAAAAATTGGACGAAAACCATTACATTATGATTAAGTGCGACGCTTCGGGCCACGGAGTTCCAGCCGCCCTTATTATGACGGTTGTCGCGACCTTGTTCCGAAAATACTATGAGAATTGGTCTCCCAAAAAAGCCGGCGGCGGTTTGGACGCGCTGGTGACTCAAATCAACGACTTTATCGAATCGCTTGGAATCAAGGGAAAATTCGCGACCTTGATTTTGGCGCTTGTCGACACCGCTACAGGCGACGTAAGCCTTTGCAACGCCGGAGACAACATCGTCCACATTTACGATTCCGCCGCCAAAAAGCAAAAGACTTTGACCTTGCAAGAGACCCCCGCCGCCGGCCCGCTGCCGACATTCATGGTTCAAATGAAGGGCGGCTTTAAGATAGAAAAGACCCGCCTAAACAAGGGCGACGTTCTTTTCCTCTATACTGACGGCATTGAAGAATCGACGCGCAAATTCCGCGACCAGGAATTCAACGTTACAAAATGCCAGGAAGGCGCGGAAGGCTCCGTTCACGAAAACCACAAGGTTGGAAGCGAAAGCGAGCAAATGGAAAACGACCGCATCCAAGAAATCATCGAGGCGGTTTTGAACAAGCAAAAGTATGTCCTTAAAAAATACCACAATCCTGTTCCCAACGAAGTCCTTGAGTTTGACTTTACCAACTGCTCAGGCTCGACGGAGGAGGTAATCCTTGCGCTTTGCTCGGTTGAAAAGGTGTTCCGCTTTTACAAGCCGCAAAACGCCGGCGAAAAGGACACCGTTCGCGTTGACCGCAGGATCGACGCCTTCCTAAAAGAGCATTTCAATCTTTACGATTATTACTGTTCAAATAAGGCGGACGATTTGGCTGACAACGTGTACTTGCATTACAGCTTCCTTAGGGAAGACGAGCAGCTTGACGACCTTACCTTGCTTGCCGCAAAAATTATTTGACGGATTTAAAAAAGCGCGTTATAATTTTTTATATAGGAGTTTAATATGAAAGAGGAAACAAAAGAAAAGGCTTCTAAGATTTGGAAAGACATCAAGGCTGGCCTTAAGACCGGTTTTTCAGCCACAAAAAAAGGCTTGTCTAAAGCCGGAACCGCCATCCAGAATTACGGCGACTTGGGAATGGTTTTGGCCGAAAAAAAACAGTTTGAGTCAAAGTTAAAAAAGGCTTACGTATCGTTGGGCGAACTTGCGGCGGAAAAGTTGTCTGCCAAGAACGCCGCTCCTTTGACAGCCGCCGACGCGGAAGTCGCTGAATTGCTAAAGTCAATTTCCGCGTTCAATAAAGAAATCTCCAAGCGTGATAAAATCCTAAAGTCCTCCGACAAAGGACAAGCCGCAAAAAGCGCCAAGAAGGAAAGCGCCGCTAAAACGCCGGCGAAAAAGGCAAAGTAAAATCAGGCAAGTTTTTTGTCTTGAAGGGCGGCTCGTTTTGTGGGCCGCCTTTTTTTAATTCAACTTTTGCCGCCTTTTTGCCGATAATATAAGGGTATGAAAGTCAGCAAAAGTTTTTTTAGGGTTTTTATTCGCGCTTTTTTGGTTATGACGGCTTCGGCTCTTTTTGCCGACACGACACATTTAGTTGAAAAAGGCGAAACCCTTTATTCAATAAGCCGAAAGTATCAAATAACTGTAAGCGAGCTTCGCGCGGCCAACGGCTTAAGCGAAAGCGACGTCCTTAAGTTTGGACAAAAGCTCAACATTCCCACGCCCGACATAGAAAACGCCGCGACGCTAAATTCAGCCTCGCTTTCTTCCGGATCTTCATACTCAAGCGAAAACCTTGAAACTTACGTCGCGCAAAAAGGCGACACTTATTACGGAATCGCGCGCGAGCGAGGCATTAAAGTCGCCGAGCTTTTTGCCCTTAACAATTTGGGAAGCGACGCTTCGCTTAAGGCCGGCCAAAAGCTTAAAGTTCCGGCCAAGGCTTCTTCCGCCGCTCAGACTGTGGCCCTTGACCTTAAGGACGCTGACCCAAGAAAGTATTCTTCGTCAAAGGCCTCTTCCGGACTTGTCTGGCCTGTAAAGAATCCCCGCATAACTTACGTTAACGGAAAGGTTTCGGGTGTCCAGCTTTCCGCAGCCAAAAAAGAAAAGATTATGAACATCATGGCCGGAACGGTAATGTACTGCGGCTCCTACCGAGGTTTTGGCGAAGTTGTGTTCGTGCAGTCAAAGACCGGCTTGATTTACGCTTATACTGGAATGTCAAGCGTCAGCGTGCAAAAGGGCGATTACGTCGTTTACGGCGACACAATCGGAACGGCTGGCGTTGACTCCATCAGCAAGGAAAGCCGGCTTACCCTTATGGTCTTTAGGAACGGAAGCCCGATTGATCCGGCTACCGCTCCGCGCGGGTAACGCTCGGGCAAGTCTAGGCCCTATAATTCCTCCGCTTGCCGGAGGATTTTTTTTTGCAAAAATATAATAAAAAGTTATAAAAAACTATTGACAGTAAGCATAGACTAATATATATTATTTGTCAGTTACAATTAGGAGACAAAAGTGATTCCTTTAGTCTATGCGACAGCTGGAGTTGAGCAAGTCATAAAAAAAATAGGCGGAAATGACGAGGCAAAGCGTCATTTGGAAAACTTGGGCTTTACGGTTGGCGGAACCGTAACGATAGTCAATTCTCTTGCCGGAAACGTAATCGTAAAAGTAAAAGAGTCTCGCATCGCCATCAACGAAGAGATGGCTCGCCGCGTTATGGTTTAGCGGCAATTCTTTTTAGTTTATAAATATGGAGGAAATATGAAAACATTAAAGGACGTTAAGGTGGGCGACACCGTAAAAGTTGTCCGCTTGCATGGCGAAGGCGCGGTCAAGCGCCGCATTATGGACATGGGCGTTACAAAGGGCGTTGAAATTTTTGTTAGAAAAGTCGCTCCCTTGGGAGATCCTGTCGAAGTGACTGTTCGCAACTACGAACTTTCGCTGCGCAAAGAAGACGCTCAGATGGTGGAGGTGGAATAAAATGGAAATTAAAATCGCTCTAGCCGGAAACCCAAACTCTGGAAAAACGACGCTTTTTAACGCGCTTACCGGCTCAAACCAGTTTGTAGGAAACTGGCCTGGAGTCACTGTAGAAAAAAAAGAAGGAAAGCTAAAAAAGCATGACGACGTCATCGTGACCGACCTTCCCGGCATTTATTCGCTTTCGCCGTATACGCTGGAAGAAGTCGTCGCGCGAAACTATTTGGTCGGCGAGCGGCCTGACGCGATTTTGAACATTGTCGACGCGACAAACCTTGAGCGCAACTTGTATCTTACGACTCAATTGGTCGAGCTTGGAATCCCGGTTGTCGTCGCGCTCAACATGATGGACTTGGTAAAAAAAGCCGGCGACAAAATCGACGTTTCCGAATTGTCGCGCCAGCTTGGCTGCAAAATTGTCGAAATATCCGCGCTCAAGGGCGACGGCGTGATGGAAGCCGCGGAGGAGGCGATTGCGGCCGCGCAAGCCACAAAGACTATTCCCCAGCATTCGTTCTCTGGCCCTGTCGAGCATGCCTTGGCGCACATCGAGGAAGCGATCGTTCACGATTTGCCCGAAGAGCGCCAGCGCTGGTACGCGATAAAACTTTTTGAGCGCGACGAAAAAGTCATGGAGTCGCTAAAAATCGGCGCGGACAAATTGGCCCACGTTGAGGATGACATTAAGGCCGCCGAAAAGGAATTGGACGACGACGCCGAAAGCATAATCACAAACGAGCGCTACATTTACATCGCTCAAATACTAAAGTCAAGCTACAAAAAAGCAAACGCAGGAAAACTTACGCATTCAGACAAAATCGACCGCATCGTCACAAACCGCTGGCTTGGACTTCCGATTTTTGCCTGCATTATGTTCTTTGTTTACTGGATCGCCATGGTTGGAATCGGAGCGTCGGCGACAGACTGGGCCAACGACGGCCTTTTTGGAGACGGCTGGCACTTGTTCGGAATCGGAAGCAAAGCCTACGAAGCGGCGGCCGAAGAGTACGGCGACACCTCTGCCATTTTGGAAGCCTTGGACAACGGAGAGACGACATACGTAATCGAGGACGAAGAGACGCTTGAGCTTTCGGACCCGATTGAGATTACCGAGGAGGCCGCCGCCGAAGCGCGCGAGATGGCCGAAAAATACGGAGTGGAAGGCCCTGATCCCGCCGACTACGGCGTATGGGTTCCAGGCGTTCCTGTTCTTGTTGAATCCCTTCTTGACGCGGTTGGCTGCGCCGATTGGCTCAAGGGCTTGATTCTTGACGGAATTGTGGGCGGCGTGGGCGCTGTTCTTGGCTTTGTTCCCCAAATGCTGGTGCTTTTCTTGATGCTCGCTTTCTTGGAAGCGTGCGGCTACATGGCCAGAATCGCCTTTGTCCTTGACCGCATTTTCAGAAAGTTCGGCCTTTCAGGAAAGTCCTTCATCCCCATGCTTGTGGGAACTGGATGCGGCATTCCTGGAGTCATGGCAAGCAGAACGATTGAGAACGAGCGCGACCGCCGCATGACAATCATGACCACGACGTTCATTCCTTGCGGCGCGAAAGTTCCGTTCATCGCCATGGTGGCAGGAGCGATTTTTGGCGGCGCGGCATGGGTTGCCACAAGCGCCTACTTTGTTGGAATGGCCGCCATCATCATTTCGGGAATTATGCTCAAAAAGACAAAGATGTTCGCAGGAAACCCGGCCCCATTTGTCATGGAGCTTCCCGCCTACCATATGCCCACTATTGGAAACGTTCTCCGCTCTATGTGGGAGCGCGGCTGGTCCTTCATCAAAAAGGCCGGAACAATCATCTTGCTTTCCACAATCGTAATTTGGTTCTTGTCATTCTTTGGCTGGGCGGAAGACGGATTCCGCATGCTTGAGGAAGACGAGCTTGACATTTCAATTCTAGCAAAGGTCGGAAACTGCATCGCTTGGATTTTCACTCCGCTTGGATGGGGCAACTGGCAAGCGGCCGTGGCCTCAATCACCGGCTTGGTGGCCAAGGAAAATATCGTAGGCACCATGGGAATCCTTTACGGAAGCGGCGACCTTACCGCGTGGCAAGCTCTTGGGCAGACCTTCAACTCAATCACTGGATACTCATTCCTTGTATTCAACCTTTTGTGCGCGCCTTGTTTTGCCGCCATCGGAGCCATCCGCCGCGAAATGAACAGCGCCAAGTGGACCTGGTTCGCCATAGGATACCAGTGCGGCTTTGCTTATGTGATAGCCTTCTTGATCAACCAAATCGGAGCCTTGTTCGCAGGAAACGCCAATGTGGCGGGCTTGATTTTCGCTGTGGCCGCTTTGGCTGCAATTGTATACATGCTCTTCTTTAAGAAGTACAGCGAAGCCAAGACTCTTTCCGTAAAGGTGTGAGCCTGCTTTGGGAACGATTGTCGTAGGATTCATTTTGATTGCGCTTGTTTGCGCGATCATCTTGAATCTTGTAAAAAACAAAAAGCGCGGAAAACATTCTTGCGGTTCGGGCTGCGCCCACTGCGCAATGGCGGGCGCTTGCCACAATCGCAAGAACAAAAAGGCTTCCGATTAGACGGCCTTTTACTTTTGGATTGAATCCGTGTCGCGGACGGCGCGCAAAAAGACTTCCATGCAAACGCGCGCGTCGTCGTAGGCGCGGTGCGCGGCTTGAACGTCGATTTTCATTCCTGCCGCCAAATACTGCAGGCTGTATTTTTTGTTCACAGGATAGGCCCATCGCGCCAAGTCCAAGGTGTCGATGGCCTTGTTCTTTAGTTCCTTCATTCCAAGCGCCGTCCGCTCGGCGTTGACAAAGTTCCAGTCAAACTGCGCGTTGTGCGCGACAAGCACGCATCCTTTGGAAAATTCCTCAAAGTCGGCCATAACCTTTTGAATTATGGGCGCGTCCAAAAGCATTTGGTCAGTTATATGCGTGATTTGCGTTATGATTTGCGGAAGCGGAAAATCAACGTGAACAAAGGAATTGTAGGTGGCCAGGACGCCGCTTTTGTCAAAGCGAACCGCGCCTAGCTCAATTATCTTGTCTTTTTTGTAGCTTAGCCCCGTCGTCTCTGTGTCAAAGGCGCAAAAAACCGCGCCGTTTTCGTTGATCAAACGGCGAAGCCTTTTGTAGTCCTTTAGCAATTTGACGGGGCTAAAGGCCGCGTTATTTTGCGGCGGCATCGAGAATCGCTTTGATGTCGGCGCTTATCGCGTCGCAAAGAGACGCGGCGTCCTTTTTGCTTTGCGCCAAACCGGCGGCGCCGGCAGGCGGAAGAGCGCTGTTGATGTAGAACTTGATTTTTGGCTCGGTTCCGCTGGGGCGCGCGCTGACAATCGTTCCGCCTTCAAGAACAAACTGCAATACGTTGCTCTTGGGAAGATTGATTGTAGTCTTTGCGCTGGGATTGGCTGGGTCAAAGCTGACGCCCTGCTGGATGTCCTTGATTTGGAGAACTTTCTTTCCGCCCAAAGACTTAAGGCCTTCGGCGCGGAGCTTTGTCATGATTCCGCCCATGATAGAAGGACCTTGCGGGCCTTCAAAGTACTGGCTTATCGCGCGGTCCTCAAAGTAGCCGTATTCAGCCCACATGTCGTCCAAGTGATCCAAGACGCTCTTTCCTTTGCTGGCCCAGTACAAGGTCATTTCGGCGCACATGGCGGCGGCGCTTACTCCGTCCTTGTCCATGACTTCTTTTTCAACCTTGTAGCCGTAGCTTTCTTCCAAGCCAAAGACGTATTCGTTGGAGCCGTCCTTTTCCATTTGGGCTTGCGCCGCCGCGATCCATTTAAAGCCGGTCAAGCATTCAACCATCTTTACGCCGAACTTTTTGCAAATCGCGTCGCCAAAGGGGGACGTTACGATCGATCGCACGACGGCCGCGTTGGCGGGAAGCTTTCCCAATTCCTTTCTGCTAAGCAAAACGTATTCCATCAAAAGCGCGCCCATTTGGTTTCCGCTCACCAAAACAAACTTTCCGTCCTTTCCGGGGAAGGCGGTGCCAAAGCGGTCAGCGTCGGGGTCTGTGGCCATGACGCAGTCGGCCTTTTCCTTTTCGCCAAGAGCGACGGCCATTTTAAGCGCGGGCGCCTCTTCCGGGTTGGGCTTTTCGACTGTCGGGAATTTTCCGTCGGGCTTTTGCTGCTCGGGAACTGTGATCACCTTAAGTCCAAGGTCGCCCAAGACTTTTTCAACGTGCATGGCTCCTGTTCCGTGGAGAGGAGTGTAGACGATTTTTACGCTTGAAGCCTTTTCCTTGATAAGGTCGGGGCGGAAAAGCTGCGCCTTGCACATGGCCCAAAACTTTTCGTCGATTTCTTTGTCGATGATTACGAGCGAGCCGTTTTTAAGCGCCTCGTCCTTTGAGATTGTCTTCACTTCCTTTACGGCGTTGACTTCCACGATGATTCCCTTGTCGTGCGGCTCGATTACCTGCGCGCCGTCGTTCCAATAGGCCTTGTAGCCGTTGTACATTCTTGGGTTGTGGCTGGCCGTGACGACAACGCCTGTGTCGGCCTTAAGCTCGCGGATCGCGTATGACAATTCGGGAGTGGGGCGCACTCCGCTAAAGAGGTAGGCCTTGATTCCGTTGGCGGCAAAGATAAGCGCGGTGGCCTCGGCGAATACGTCCGAGTTTAGGCGGCTGTCGTAGGCTACGACCGCGCTCAATGTTCCGGCCTTTGCCTTTTCGGGGAAGGCCTTTATAACGTAGTTGGCCAAGCCCTGCGTGGCCATGTTGATTTCAAGAGTGTTCATGCGGTTTGTTCCGCCGCCCATGATTCCGCGAAGGCCGCCGGTTCCGAACTCAAGCGTCTGGTAAAAACGGTCTTCCAATTCCTTGTAGTCTTCTTTTGCGACAAGGTCTTCGACTTCTTTTCTAAAGCGCTCGTCTTGTTCCTTTGCGATGTAGTCTTTTGCTCTCTGCAATATTTCCTGCTTTTCCATAATAACCTCCACGTATTTTATGCCATTGTCGGGCTTGGCCCTGCTTTTCCTTGGAGCAATGACAAATTCTAGTTTATCGAATTTTGTCGGCTTGGGCAAGCATTTTTGTTTCCCAGGCGAGCAAGTCTTTTTCTTTTTTTGTGTCGTTTCCTTTAACGTCGCACATTATTCTAAAGACTGGCTCCGTTCCGCTTCCGCGCATCCAAATGAAGGAGCTTGGCTTTTTGGAATTTTTTTCGTAGAACAAAATTTTTAGGCCGCCTTTTTCGCTTTTTGAAAAGTCTTTCGCGCCCAATTTTTCTTTTGTTCCGTTTGTGAGCGAGGCCTTCCAAGAGACGATGCCGTATTTTTTTAAAAGGCCTTCGGAATCTTTTTTAAAGGAGTCTTCAAAGACCTTTTGGAAATTCTTTTTTAGGACGGCGTGGTCGCTTGTCTTTATCTTAAGAATCGCCCGCTTTTCGCTAACGCCTGTGGTCGTATACTTTGGAAGCGAGTCCAAGATGTCGTCCAGCGTGTAGCCGCTCTTGAACGGAATGCCCCGCGCGCTTGTCCAAAGCTTGTAAGCGTCCTTTAGCGCCAAAAGCTTTATCAGTGCCATGACCGTGTTCAATGGGTCGCGGACGCTTGCCGGGTAGGTGATTGTTCCGCCGTTTGAGCCCTCGCCCAAAATCGGAACTTCAAAGCCCGCGTCCCGCTTTTCGCGCGCGAGGTTAACGACATTCGCTTCGCCGACTTCCGCCCTAAAAACTTTTGCTCCAAAGGCGGCCGCGATTTCTTCTATCCGCATGGAGGTAGGGCAGTTTACCGCGACGGCGAGGCGCGCTTTTTTGCCGGCGGTGCTCGGTTTGTTTAAAGCCTTTTGCCGCAAGGCGGCGAAAGAAAGCTCTGACAAAACGCTAAGGGCGAATACTTCCTGCGCCTTAAGGATTTTGGCCTTGCCTTCCTTGTGGCTGTAATAGACGATGTTTCCCCGGTCGCCGTCGCAGTCGGGCATGTAGCCGATGATTGTCGGCGTTTTGAAAGCCTTGGAAGCGGCCGCCGCGCTTTTGGCCTTGCGACAGTTCTCGCTTTCCGCGATTTGGGCCGCCGTTTCTTCTACAAAGCGCGCGGCGTGGACAAGGTTTTCAGGCTCGGGAATTATTTCGTGGACGATTTTTCCGGCCTTGTCGTTTATGGCTTTAAAGGACGCGCCGATTGAAGAAAAGAATTTTTTGTCTATGCAAAGGCAGCGCGCGCTTCCGTTAAAGTCAGCGCAAACGATTGTCTTGCTTTTCATTAGAGCGGCCTTTAGGCTGTCAAAGAATTTTTTCTGCGCCGCGGCTTTTTCGCTTCCGCTTGAAACAAGGCGGGAAAATTTTTCGTAGGCGGCGAGGGCGGCTTTTTTGTTGGCTGCGACTTTTTCCTTTGAAACGGCTTTTAAAAACGCCGCGCTTTTTGCCTTGCCGGCTTTTACAGCAGAATCCGCCGCGTTCGCGCGCTTAATGACTTCTTCCGCGCCGCCGGCTTCTTTTAGCTTTCGCTCAAAAATCGCGCGGACTTCAAGATTTTGCGCCGCGTTCAAGACGCCGCCGTCGTCAAGGCCGAATTTTATTCCGTTGTGGCCGATCGGATTGTGGCTTGCCGAAATGTAAATGAAAGCGTCGTAGCCGCGGGCAAAGGCCATGATCTCTGGCGCGGCGGCAACTCCAAGGTAAACGGCTTTTGCCTTTCCTAAGGCAAGCGCCTTTAAGACATATTCGGCGACTTCTTTGCCGGTGGGGCGGGTGTCGGTCGCGACGACGATTTTTTTTGCGGCGGAAGCCTTTGGCTTTCGTCCAGTTTCATTTCGCGCTTCCAGCCATTCCAAAAAAGCTTGGGCGGCCAAAAAGGAAAGCGCCTTGTTTTCGCTTCCGATTTTTGCGGTCGCGTCCGATTCGATTCCGCTCTCAGCGAAAACTTTTCGCCAGCCTGAGGCCGACAAAATCATATTGTGTTCCATTTTTAGTAACCTGACGTCATAAAGTTTGCGGTGACGGAATTTTCAAGGATGTCCGAGGCTGTTATCGTTATTGTGTTCACGCCGTGCGGCAAAAGGACGTGGCCCAAAAGCTCGTTTTCGTCGGAAGGATAGAAGCTCTCGCTTGTATAGTTTTTGTTTCCGACGATAAGGATTTTTCCGTCCTGCCATTTAAGGACTTCCTTGCTAATCTTTTCCAATTCCGTTCCGTTTACGTAGACTTTCACCTTGTGCGGCGAAATATTCGCCTGGCGTTTTTTGTAAAGGGTGTACTGGCCGGCCGGAACGGAGCGCAAGGTGGCAAGGTTGTAGACGCGGCCAAATTGATTTTCGATTGTAATGCCGTCAAGGTAAATGCGCGACGGCTTTATCGAGCGAGGCATCAAAATAAGAGGGTTGATGAAAGTCTTTGCCTTTGTGTCCGCGATTTGAAATTCCATAGAGCCGCTTTGAGCGCTTTCGTTCCAGGCGGAGTTTGATATGTCGCCCAATTCTTGTCCGGCTGTTACTTGAAACTTTTGCTGCAAGGAAAGCGCGCTGGCCGCGTCAAGGTTGGCGTAGACAGAAATCAAGTCGTCGTTGTGGCTTATGACCGCCGCGTTTCCCAGCGGAGACTCAAACCAATCTCCGTCGTTTTGATGCTCGGTGATTACGGCGATTATTTTACCGTTGTCGGCGGCAAGCGCTTTTTCGGCGTTGGGAAAAACGAGAGATGTGTTGAACTTGTTTTTTCTGTTGCGCGCGAATGACGGAACCATTTTTTCAGTGTCTAAATTCTTTACAGGCCAGCCAAAGGAAAAAACGCTTTGTCCTAAAAGCGCTAGCGCGGCGGCCGAGCATAAAATCTTTTTTTTCATCGCTTCCTCCCAATCAGCTTTTTGAAATTGACAGCCTTGAAATCTTGTTGTCTTTTCCAACATAAAGCGTGTTTCCGTTCGCCAAAATAAAGGCCGCGTCAGCTTCAAAAGAGAACTGCCCAACCTTTCTTGTCCAATCTTCCAATATTGTGATTGTGTAATACTTTTGTTGGTAGCGGCTAAGGACAAAGACGCTTTTGTCCACAGGAGATTCCTGTATGTCCAGAATCGTTCCTGTTAGCGGGATGTGAATGGCCTTTGCCGTTTGCGTGTCTACGATTCCAAGCTCGTCAATCGAGTCAAAGTAAACATATCGGTCGTTTTTGCTAAAGTAGACTTTAGTTTGTCTTGTAAGGTTGACTTTTAGGAATTCATGGTAAATGATTTTCGTGTAGTTTCCCTCGTCGCGGTAAAGGACAAAGCGCTGCGGGTCAAGGCCTGAGACGCAGGCGTAATGAATGCCGTCTTGGCTTATGTCCGCTCCGAGAATTATCGAAAAGTCGCTTCCGCCGGGAAACAATTCGTTTTTTTTCTTTCCGTATTGGTCAAAGACCGTAAGCTGGCCGTCAGCGTAGCCCGCGATACTTCCTTTTGGCGATGAGTTGAACGCCGTTATCGGAGCCGCGTATTCCCATTCCGCCTCTACGCCTCCGCTTGTGTTGTTGACAAAGGCGAGCGATGAGCCGCCGGGAGCGAACATGAAAATTCTGTCTTCCTGAATGTATGGAAAGCCCGCCGTTTTTATGGAGAATGCTTCGGTTCCGTTTGGCTTTTGAACCGATATGTTTTCGGCGTTCTCTGAGTAAAGCGCGAAAAAGTTTTGGGAAAAGGTCGCCTTGTATGGAATGTCCGCGATTGTAACGATTTTTCCGGAATGGGTGAAGTAGCCGCCCTTGGCTCCAAGCTTGAATGGCAGCAAGGCTTCTTGGGCCGCGCTTTCTGGAGTCTTTAATATGTCGCAAGTCCATTCGGGACGCAAATGCAATTCTGTTTGCAGGGGAGTGTAGCTTAGGAAAAAATACGCCAAGGCAATCGTCAGGCAGGCCAGGCATTGAAGCAAGTGTTTGTTTCGGGCTTTCATATTTCTTCATTATAAAGAAAATAATGAATGGGCGCAAGTGTTGATTTTAATCATAATCTTTGATATAATTTTTTCACTATTTTTATGGGTTTTTTAATGAAGTTTAAGAAGTTTTTTACGGTTTTCGCGCTTTTTGCGGCGTTTGCGTCCTCTTCGTTTTCCGCGACAAGACGAGGCTCGGACTTGGTTCCCAGCGGCCATTGGGTTTACGACGCGCTTGCCCAAATTGAAATTGATTTTGGCAGGTGGAATTTCGTCGACCACACTCCGCTCACAATAATGGAGCTTAGGGGCATTCTTGAAGAAATACCTTGCGAAAAGCTTTCAAAGCCGGCGCAAGAGCAGTACCATCGCGTCCAGGAATATTTCAGCCAGTTTGACTTTTCGCTTGACGCGGGAATCTTTTCGCTCGGCGTAGAGCCAAAGCTTAACGTGGAAGGCTACGCCAAAAGCAACTCCAACTTAAAATGGCTATACAATTACCACGAACGCTCGCGCTTGGCCGAGATGCCGATCCGCATAACCGTAAGCGACTACCTTACTGTATTTATGGGCCTTGCGGTTGGACAAAGGCGTTCCTACATGCTGAAAAACGACAACTACGTAAACCATATATTTATCGAAGACGCTTTTGACCCAAACCTTACTCACATGACATACCTTTCGTCGGGCTATAGATGGGACAACGGCGTTGGCGTGAACCTCAACTTTGGAATGGGCCGCCACAACTACGGCCGCGCCTCTTTGGGAAGCGCTATCCAAAGCGATTGGCTGACCGATCTTCCTTACGGAACTCTTAGGCTTTATTCGCCGATTTTCACCTACGCATTCAACGTCCAGCAGCTCAATCCCAAAGAGACGATGTACAACCACGAGATTGACTTTAGGCTTTGGAGGCGCTTCACCTTTGGCTTTTTGGAAGGCGGCGCGGCCTACGATGTCTTTGACATGAAGTTTTTGAATCCATTCGGCATTTTCCACGCCTACGAGCTGAACAACCAGTACGACTGGATTTCATACATGGGCGTGAAGTTCAATTACGTTCCATGCAAAAACTTGCGCCTTTACGCCTTGATTTCAAAGACAGAGCACCAAATGTTCACGGAGCAGACTTCAGGAGCGGGAGCCTTGCCCGAAGGCCGAGGCTTGCAGGGCGGAGTTGACTTGCAGTTTCCTGTGGCGGACGGCTTCCTTAAATTCAATTTGGAAGGCTATTACGCCTCGCCCTATTTGTGGATAAAGCAAAGCCCCAACTGGTCTTTGGTCTCGGCCAAGGGGGACAGCAACGGCCCCGACTACGAATGGATCGGAAGCCCTGTCGGCCCCGACTCAATCGCCGGAAAGATATCCGTCGGCTACGAAAAGCCCGGCTCTTGGTCGCTTGACTTGAACTATGTTTTCGCCGCTCGGGGAGAGTTCGCCTCGGACGGCATTTTTACAAAACACGGCTGGATAAACGGACAAACCGCCGAAAGGCGCTACGAGACAAAATGGATTTACGTTGACAACGACAAGTATAAGTACGGAAGGACTTATTCAAGCCCGCACGGAACCGCCGAGTACGTCAACATAATTTACGCAAAGGCCTCGTGGTCGCCGCTTAAATGGCTAACCCTTGTGGGCCAGCCAGCCTACATCTTTGTCTTTAACCACAACCACGAGTCTGGAAATTTCCAGCAGGGCTTTGAGATGGCGCTTTCTTGCAGAATCGATTTTTGCCGCATGCTTAAAAAGCCTGTCAACTTTGACTTTTTGCTAAAGGACAAACACGACAAAGAGGCGGCCGCGCGGCCGGCGGAGGCTCAATGAAATCGCGCCGCTTTTTCTTTGCAGCCGTTGTATTTTTTTCTTTCGCGGCTTTTGCCCAAAAGCCTGGACGGAGCGGCCAGACTCTTCTAAAGAGCCGGCATTGGATTTACGATTCCCTGCAGATTTTGGAGCAGGAATGCGGCCTTGTCCAGTTTTCAGACCAGTCGCCGATAAGCTTGAATCAAGTCAAGGCGATGCTTGGCGAGATCGACTATGACGCTTTGAGCGAGGCCGGAAAAGTCCACTACGACAACATCGCGGAATACATGAATGACAGCTCTTGCTCCGTCAACGCTTCTATATTGCAAGTAAGGGCCGAGCCGGCGCTCAACCTGGAAGGCTATGTAAAGACGAACAAAAACGTTCGCTGGTTTTACGACCGTTTTGAAAAGCGTCATTTTCTTGAAGCGCCGGTTACGATCGGCGTCGGCGACTACGCGGCTTTTTACGCGGACATTTTTGCCGGAATCAACAAGAGCGCGGCCAACGACAGCGACACTTACTTCAACGTTCCCTACAATCCCAAAAATTTTGACGTAAACTTTCCGCATGACGCCTACGGTTCCGTCGGCTACGCTTTTACCGACACTGTTGGCTTTAACGTCCGCGTGACCAACATGAGCCAGTCTTTTGGCCGCGCGGAGACCGGCTCCGTCATTCAGGCCGAGTATTTGACCGACGCGACGAGCGCGGCTCTTACGCTTTACTCGCCGATCGCGCAGTACACAGGCTCGATAACCCAGTACAACAACCGCCGCTACCTTTACGCGCACAAGGTTGACGCCCGCATCGGAAAGAAAGTCCAGCTTTCATTTATGGAAGCCGCGCTGCCGTACGGCGGGATGGACTTGCGCTTTTTCAATCCGATGATGTTCCTCCACAACTACGCGTCATGGCTTGACTACGAGGCGGAGGGCAGTGACGTCGGAAGCTTCTTTGGAATCAAGGCGAACATCGCGCCGGTAAAGCATTTGCGCGTCTTTGCCTTGTGGTCGATGACCCAGTTCCAGCTTCCGGTTGAGCTTAGCGAGGACAACACCGACAAGGACAACTACGTTCCAAACGCGATGGGCGTTCAGCTTGGGCTTGAGTCCTACATTCCTTTGCAAAAAGGCCACCTTCACTTTAATTTGGAAGGCTATTACGCGCAGCCGTACTTGTACATAAACTCCAGCCCCAACTGGTCTTTTGTCCGAACGTCGTCCGAAAGCAATTCCGGCTCAAAGGACTTTTACGATTGGATAGGAACGCGTTACGGCCCTGACACGGTGGCCGCAAGCTTTCACGCCTCCTACGAAGTTCCAAAAAAATGGTCGGCCGGATTTAAGTATCTTTTCTTGGCGCGCGGAGAATTTTCCGAGCCTGGAATATTTTCCAAAATCGGCTGGGGGCCAAGAATTCTTGACATTGAAGATGACAAGCTAAAATCTTGGGTTTATCCCTATACCGGTGACAACAAGCACGGGAATTTGAACGACAACCCGAAATACAAGAACGGCCGCAATCTTGCCGCTCCGACTGGAACGCCTGAGTTTGTCAACGTTCTTACCTTTTACGGAAGCTACAGCCTTAACGAATGGCTTGACTTCATGACGCAGCCTTCGTTCGCCGTGATTTTGAATTCCGGACACGAAAAAGGAAAGACGGAATTTTCCTTTGAGTTTGTCCTTGGAGCGAGAATAAAGTTCACAAAGATAAAAAAAAGCCTAGCTGACAAAAAGGAGACTTTGAAAAATGAATAAAAAAATATTCGCGCTCGCCGCCGCGCTTTTTATAGGAGCGGCTGCTTTTTCGCAAGTGACCATCGACCCCAACCTTGACTTTTACGAAAGCGCCCGCCAATGGCAAGTCAAGGGCTATGTGGGCTTTTTGCCGCAAATCAGCCCTTATCCGGCCAGCGTGATAAAAGAAATTCTTGACGCGGCGATCGAAAAGGGAACGGATGCCGACGCGGAGACCGCAAAATACTATTATGAAAAATATTTTGGAAAAGCCTGGCATGTCGGCTTAGAGGTCGGCGCGAGCCTTAAGGCCTCTGACAAGGGCTCGGATAAATTGACAAAATTCGTTTTTGCCGAACCTTCTGTTTTTGGAGACGTTTTGTTCAAGGATTGGATCGCCTTGGGCTACAACCTTGGCCTTAACTTGCACAACAAGTCAACAGAGTCTTCCGAAATTTTAAGGGCTTTCCAAAACGAGCCCTTGAACACTTGGGGCGACGCCGCCACTTTTGGCCCGCTTGACGGAAACTGGGACATGGAAGCCGGACTTAATTTAGGAAACGCGACGATCAGCGGAATCGCCGGCGCGAACAGAATCGGCTTTTCAAACATCTTTGGCCACGACAATATAATCGTAAATCCGCTTTCTTGCCACATGAACAATCTTTTGGTCAACTACGCGGCCGAAAAATGGCAGTACTCGCAAACGATTTCGGCCATAGCCGCGTCAAACGCCAAGGGCGAAAACACCGCCAATAAATTCTTGGCCTTCCACTCTGTCCGCTTCACTCCGATAAAGCAGCTTTCCATCACTTACTTTGAGGCTGGCATTGTGGGCGGCCGCTTTGACCCCAGTTACTTGATTCCCGCTCCTTACATTCTTCTACAGGGAATGTTCGACGCGGGCGACAACGACATTTACGGCTTGCAGTTTGAGTACAGGCCTTTTGACCGCTTTGAAGCCGCGCTCGCCTTTGCGGTGGACGACATAAGCATTGACGATTGGGCCAAGGGAAACTTTGACTCAAAATTCAAGGCGGCCTTGCAGACTGGCGCCATCTACACGCCGGCCGCCGACTTTTGCAAAAAAATCGCCTTGGACTACACTTTGGTTTTGCCTTACATGTACTCCCATTGGCTAAGCTCTCCCGACAAGGATTTAGGCCCGATTGCCGCCGATAGATTCAACTATTCAAACTACACAAACCACGGCGTTTCAATCGGCTCCAACTTAAGGCCCAATTCCGACCGCATTCATTTTGAAATTGCCTTTGAGCCGGTCAGGCGCCTTAAGCTTAATCTTGCCACCGACTTTATCCGCCACGCCAACGAAACTGAAAGCTGGAATAACGCCGAGGTAAAAAGACATTGCGATAAATTTTCGGCGCACGACAATACCGGCGGAGCGGGAACTGATCCTTATCCAAAGTCTGTTCAGGAGCGAATGACTTTCTTGAGCCAAGAACACAAGATGTATGTCTTCCAATTTGGACTAAAAGCGTCTTGGGAAGCCTTTAGAAAGCGCTACGGAACGTTGACGTTGAACTTGGGCTACACCTTTGAGTTCATTTACAACAAGGGCGCCGACGCTCCGATTTATTACGGAAGCGGAGCCGAAGCGATCAAAGCCGCTTCGACCGAAGCCGACCGCGACGCCGCGATTTCCGCCGCTAAAAAAGCGTGGGTTGATCAATTGCATAACGAGATCAATAATTACATTACGATTTCGGCAAAATACAGCTACTAGCTTTTAGGAGAGCCTCATGGCCAAACGCAAATTTTTATTCTTATACTTGACTACTGGAGCGGGGCATATTTCGACCGCTCGCGTTTTAAAAGAGCAGATTCTCAAACAAAATCCCGACGCGGAAGTCGTAATGGTGAACGGCTTTGACAAGGCCAACATTTTAGGAAAAGTCGGCTTTGAGCTCCTTTACTTTTGGGCCACAAATTTTTTTCACGGCCTTTTTCCGTTGATTTACGACATTAGCCAGCGCAGGTTTTTCGTCACCTTGGTGAGCAAGCTGATGCGCTTTCACACCGTTCACTACTTAAAGAAAGTCTTTAAGCGCGAGCAGCCCACCGACATAGTTTCGTTCCACTTCGCTCTTTCGCCTTTCGCAAAGTCGGCCGTCATTCGCTTGCATAAAAAGGTGAACATTACCGTAATGGTCACAGACCCCTTTACTGTTCCCAACGCTTGGTTCTGGGACAGAAGCTTGGACTATCTTGTTTATTCGGAAGAGGCAAAGCAAACGGGAATCGCGCAAAAAGTTCCAGCGGAACAAATCACCGTCGTTCCCTTTGTGATGAACCCGAAATTCCAAGAGCCCTTTGACTCCAAGGACATTTTGGCCTTGCGAAAAAAGCGCGGCTTTGATCAAAACAAAAAGACTGTTCTTTTGGTTGGCGGAGGCGACGGACTTCCGGGCGCGGTGGACATCGTGAACAAATGCGTCTTGCGAAAAGCGCGATTTTCTATTGCCGTCGTTTGCGGAAAGGACATGGGAAAGTACGCTTACTTGGAAAGCCTCAAGCGCCTGTACCCAAAATTGGACCTTCACGTTTACGGCTTTGTGAATTACCTTGACGAGTTGATAAAGCTTTCCGACTGCGTTGTGATGAAAGCCGGCCCGGCGACTTTGCTGGAGGCGCTTTCGTGCAGAAAGCCCATAATCATTTCCCGCTACATCCACAACCAAGAGTTGGGCAACATGCGCTTTGCGGTTCAAAACAAGGTGGGCTGGTTCATACAAAAGCCGGCCAAAATCTATGACAAAATCGAAGAGATTTTTGAAGACAATGATTTTGACAGCCGCATGGCCAAGAATTTCGACGCGCTTAAGATTGACGCCGACTCAAGCAAGATAGCCAAGCTTTTGCTTGACAAAGGGGCGCTCAATTAAGATTGTAGCGCGCCGTTCCAGAATCTTTTTATCGCGCGGGACTCGAAGGCTTGGTCCAAAAGCGGCTCGATCTGCATGGCGTCGTAAATCTTTTTTGCCTCGTCCTTGTCAGCCTTTAATACCGGATGCTTGGGGCTGAACAAAACGCAGCAATCTTCGTAAGGCAAAATCGAAGTGTCGTAGGTTCCGATCGTGACCGCGTCGGCGATTATTTCTTCCTTGTCCATGCCGACCAAAGGGCGGATAAGGGGGTAGGCGGCCATGCTTTCCGTTACGGCCATGTTTTCAATCGTTTGGCTTGCGACTTGTCCGAGCGATTCGCCTGTCACAATGCATTGCGCTCCAATCCTTTCGGCGATTTTGTTGGCCACGCTCATCATGCACATTCTTAAAAGCAAGGTTGACCAAGCTTCCGGCGAAGACTTTTTGATTTGCATTTGCGCTTCAGTAAAGCTTACGATGTGCAAGTGGACGCTGATTCCGTAGGCGGAAATTCGCGCGGCCAAGTCCTCCACCTTTTTTTGCGCCTCGTCGCTGGTGTAGGGGTATGAATGGTAGTAAACCGCGTCGATTTTCATTCCGCGCCGCATCATTCTCCAGCCGGCAACAGGGCTGTCGATGCCGCCGCTTAGCAAAAGCAAGCCGCTTCCGCTAACGCCGACAGGCAGGCCTCTGATTCCTTTTTTGTCGTCGGTGTAAACGTAAACTTGGTCGCGGACTTCTATAAAAACCTTTATGTCGGGTTTGTGGACGTCCACAAGCAAAACTTTTTTGTCAAACACGCGGGCGGCGGCTTCTCGGTTGATTTGATAGGAGTCAAGCGAAAATGCCTTGTCCGCGCGGCGCGCCTCGCACTTGAATGTCTTGGCGCCGTTATTGGCGGCCTCGACGCAAAGCTTGTAAACGATGTCCTTTATCGCGTCGATGTTCTTATCCACTACTTGCGTTTTTGCCCAGCCGGTGATGCCGATCAAATGGTTCAAACAGAATTCAATTTTTTCCGACCGCGACTCGTCTGCCGTAAAATACATTCGTCCGGCGCGCAAGGCTATTTTGATTTCTTCGTCGCCGCCAAAGTAAGAGCGCGCGTTTTGCAAAAGTTTTTTTTCAAATTGCTTTATGTTGGAGCCTTTTAAAGTCAGCTCGCCAAGTTTTGCCAAGTATGTGACCATTCTTTCATTATATATCATATGCGCGCGAATGAAAAGCGGTAGAAAAAACATGCGTCGTTAGGCAATGCGCGCGGCCTTGACAAAGGTTCAATTTTAATAGATAGTAATAGCATTATGAAAAAAGACCATCGTTTGACGCGCGCAAAATTGGAATCATTGACATCGGCGGAATTGTTGGACATTGCCGATGAATATGGAATTGACGCGCCCGACGATTTGAACAGGCAGTTTATCATTGGCGATTTGCTTGAGCTTGCCAGCGAATTGGAGGCGGGCGAGCCTGTTAAGGAAACGATGGAGCTTTCGGACGAGGAAGGGCAGTCAATCAATGTCAACACCCTTCCATCAAGCTACAACGAAACAAAAATCAATGTTATATTGCGCAATCCGATTTCGCTTTTTGTTTGGTGGGATTTGAGCGAATGGACAATAAAAAAGATTAAGGCTGAACGCAGCCAACTGCGCTTGCTCGTTTATTTTTTTGAAAGCCTTGACGACGAAAAGCCAACCGACGCTTTTGACATTCAGCTTAATTATTCCGACCGCGAAAATTACGTAATCATTCCCGGCGGAAAAAAATATGTTCGCGTTGACTTGGTTGCTGATTGCGCGGGGAAAAGCGACATTCTAGCGTTTTCGGAAAAAATAAAAATTCCGAAAGGCTCTCCGATAATGGCTTCAACGCCAGGCGAAAAATTGGCGGTGTCAAGAATCATAGAGCATTCCGGCGTGGCGGAATTGCTTAGGCGGCATTACAACACTTACCGCCAATCATTTAATTAATAATATTTAAGGTAAGAATATGGCTTCAAAAAATTTGGTATATGTACTTAATCTTCATTGTCCATACATAAAGATTGGCGCCAATGAAAATTCCCGCTGCGATGACGAGTCGACGCTGGTTTTTCAGTATTTTTCAAATTTGTTTTTGCCAACCTTAAATTTGCTTTCGTTCATTAAAAGCCAAAAATTGGACGCCAAGCTGGCGCTTGTTTTTTCCGCTTCGACTTGCGAAATCCTTTCTGATTCCGACATAAAAAAGAAATACAACAAGTGGCTGGACAATTTGATCGACCTTGCCAACAAAGAGGTCGAGCGCGTAAAAAGAAATTCAGTCCTAAAAAAAGCGGCCAACGCCAATTTGCGTCGCGCGCAAGAAAACAAGCGCGTGTACAATGAAGTTTGGAACTGCGACTTGCTCAGCGCCTTTTCTTCGTTCGCGCAAGAAGGCTACGCGGAAATTTTGGCCACCTGCGGAACGTATTTGTTCATGCCGCATTTTTCGGACATGACCGAGATTTTAAACGCCCAGGTAGAAAGCGGCCTTTTTGCCATCAAGCAGTATTTTGGCCGCGTGAGCGACGGCTTTTTCTTGCCGGAGATGGGCTACGCTCCCGGAATTGAAGAAGTAATCAAGTCGTACGGAATTTCATACATCTTTTTGCCTTCGATGAGCTTTTTGTTCTCCGAAACTCCGCCGCAAAACGGAACTTTTATGCCGGCGCGATGCCCCAACGGCCTTTCGATTGTAGCGGCCGAAGACTTTATGGGCGGCAGAGAGTTTTCGCCTGTTTACGCGGACGCTTCAAAAGACGCGGCTTGGGAGCTTAGCGCAAAGGAATTGACTCCCTTCATAAAAGAAGGAAAGCCGCGCTCGGCGACTTATTGGAGCTACCACAACCGCGACGGCCAGGACTACGACGTGGACCTAGCGGCGGAGCAAATCAAGGCGGACGCGAAGGATTTTGTTGACAAAAAAGCGCAAGCGCTAAAAAAGGCCGCGATTATTCTTGGCGACGACGCGGACGTTTCGTCCGCCGTTGTATTTGACGCGCTTGGCTTAAGCGCTAGTTGGCTGGAATTCTTTGATTGGCTAAAGGAATCCGTCGTCCTTGCCTTGCAGGAAGGTTTGAGCGTCGCAAATCCGAGCGCGGTTTTGGAAGGAAAATTCGGAGCGCAAAAAATCTCTCCTTATCCGGCCGCCTTTTCTGAATTCGCTTACGGCGAAAACTTGATTTCAAACAAAAATTCTTGGATGATCCGCTACTTAAGAAAAGCCAGCGAAAGAATCGTTGATTTGGTTTCGCGCTTTCCGGGAGACGGCGGCCTAAAAACCCGCTTGCTGAATCTTGGCGCGCGCGAACTGCTTTTGGTCCAAGACTGTTCGCTTGCAAAAATGGTCGGCCAAAACAACTATTCCGATTGCGCCGCCGAGTTCTTTAAGCGGGGAATCGTTTCTTTCTCAAATATCTTTGACGCGCTGGGCAGCAACACGGTCAGCACTGAATGGTTCTGCAATCTTGAAAAATTGCATCCGGTAATGCCTTGGCTCAACTACCGCATATTCCTAAAAAAGCAGTGAAGCGCGCCCCAAATGACGGATTCCCGCGACGAAAAAAAAGGCAAAAGCCGCGTTTAATGTCGGCCTTTGCCTTTTTTTAGGCAAGTTAAACTGCGGATATATATCCGTCAGTTTGAACTTGCCGCAGCTAAAACTGCTGGCGGATGCCAGTCAGTTTTAGCGCTTGTTGCGCTGCTTTGAAACTACGTCGAAGATTACGGCCAAGAGCAATACCAAGCCCTTGACGGCTTGCTGCCAGTTGGAGTCAACGCCCATCAACGACATTCCGTTGTTCAAAACGCCCATGAAGATGGCGCCGACAACCGCTCCGCCAATCGTGCCTGATCCGCCGTAAGCGGAGGCGCCGCCGATGAAGCAGGAGCCGATGGCGTCCATTTCGTAGCTCATGCCGGCTGTAGGAGCGGCAGAGTTGAAGCGGGCGACGCAGACCAAGGCGGCTACGGCAGAAAGGAAGCCCATGTTTGTGTAGGCGAACATCATTACGTTGTCGGTGTTAACGCCGGAAAGCTTCGCGGCCTTGGCGTTTCCTCCGATAGCGTAGAGGTAACGGCCGGGAACTGTGTTCTGCGTGTAGTATGTGTAGAAGGCGACTACAATCGCGATCAAAATCAATACTGTCGGAATTCCGTGGTGGTGGCCAAGCTTCCAGGCCGCGGCGATTACAACGAATGTTATGATTACAAGGCGGGCAAAGAAGGGAGCGGCGCCTTCTACGGCGTATCCCTTTGAAGCCTTTGTCTTTCTGCTGACGAGGCTTGTGAAAATCATGATCGCGCAAATCGCGATTGCGGCAATCATTGTTACGGTCAATGTCATTGAAGACAGCTTTTCGGCGGCCTGCATGGCGGCGGCAGTGATTTCGCCGTCTTCGGTCGTTTCCAAAGCCTTTTCCGCAAGCTCAGGGAAGAATACTTCGGGGATGTAGCTTGAGAACAAGTTGAGGTACTTTTGCGGGAAGGGCGAGATTGTCAAGCCGTCAAGGACGATGAGCGCCACGCCGCGCCACAAGAGCATTCCCGAAAGTGTTGTGATGAAGGGCGGAATGTGCAAGTAGGCGATGAAGGCTCCGTGCCAGGCGCCGATCAATGTTCCGATGAAAAGACAGATGACGATTGAAAGCCCAATCGGCAAATGCGCGTCGACAATCAATTTTCCGGCGATGGCGCCGACCAAGCAAACTACAGAACCTACTGAAAGGTCGATGTTTCCGCCGGTAAGGATGCACAAGAGCATGCCCGCCGCAAGGACAAGAACGTAAGAGTTCTGCAAGATGATGTTGTTTACGTTTGACGGGGCGAAAAGCGCTCCTGTCAAGATTTGGAACAAAACCATTACCGCCACAAGAATCAAAAGCATTGTGTTGTCCTTGAGCAGTTTCTTTACGTCAAAAGACGCGGCTTTTACATTATTTTCTGCCATACTAATCTCCTTTTATTTTCCAGAATTGATGATGCAAGTCATAATCTTTTCTTGCGTCGCTTCTTCGGCGGGCATTTCGCCGACCATTTTGCCTTCGTTCATGATGTAGATTCTGTCGCTCATTCCAAGAACTTCAGGCATTTCAGAAGAAATCATAAGAACCGACTTTCCTTCCGCGACCATCTTGTTGATGAGACAGTAAATCTCATACTTGGCGCCAACGTCGATTCCTCGCGTCGGTTCGTCCAAAATCAAGATGTTGGGCTCGGCAAAAAGCCACTTTCCAAGCAAAACCTTTTGCATGTTTCCGCCCGAAAGGTGTCCTACGTCTTCTTGGACAGTCGCGCACTTTGTGTGCATTTCTTTGGCCATCTCAACCGAGTACTTATTTTCCAAGTCAAAGTCGATTGAGCCGAATTTGTTCACAATCTTTTTTAGGTTGGCGCTTACTGTGTTCTTTGCGATTGATTCTGTGAGAATCAAGCCGTTGCCTTTGCGGTCTTCGGTTACATAGGCAAGGCCCGCGTCAATCGCGGCTTTTGGAGTGGGGAAGCTGACTTCCTTTCCGTCCATGAAAATCTTTCCGCGAATGTTGGCGCCGTAGCTGTGTCCAAAGATGCTCATCGCAAGCTCGGTTCTTCCCGCGCCCATAAGGCCTGAGATTCCGACGACTTCGCCTCTGCGGATGTTGAAGTTTACGTGGTCGCAAACCGTTATGCCGTCAAAAATCGGATGGTCAACGCACCAGTCTTTGACTTCAAAGCATATGTCGCCGATGTTTTTGTTCTCTCTCTTTGGAAATCGGTTTTCCAAAGAGCGGCCAACCATCGCCTTGATAATCTCGTTTTCGTCAATCGCTTCAGCGCCTTTTTTCATTGAAGTGATTGTCGTTCCGTCGCGGATTACCGTGATTGAGTCGGCTACGTAAGAGACTTCGTTAAGTTTGTGTGATATGATAATGGAAGTGATTCCCTTTTCCTTCTTTAACTTTAACAGAAGGTCAAGGAGTTTTTTGGCTTCCGTGTCGTTCAATGAAGCTGTCGGCTCGTCAAGAATCAAAAGGCGCACGTCTTTGGCGAGCGCTTTCGCGATTTCGACAAGCTGCTGTTTTCCTACGCCGATGTCCTTAATGAGCGTGTGCGGATTTTCGTTCAATCCGACAAGGGCCAATGTTTCGGCGCATTTTTTATATGTTTCGTCCCAGTTGATTTTTGCTTTTGTTCCGCGCTCGTTGCCCAAGAACATGTTTTCGGCTATGGACAAAAGCGGCACAAGAGCAAGCTCCTGGTGAATGATTACAATTCCTTTTTTTTCGCTATCTTTAATTGTTTGGAACTGGCAGACCTTTCCGTCAAAGACTATGTCGCCTTCGTATGTTCCGTACGGGTATACTCCCGAAAGAACGTTCATCAGCGTTGACTTTCCGGCTCCGTTTTCGCCTACGACAGCGTGGATTTCTCCATTGGCCACCTTTAGGTTGACTTTGTTAAGAGCGGTAACGTTGATAAACCTCTTTGTGATGTCTTTCATTTCCAATAACATGTCTGCCATGGAATTCCTCCTAAAAAACTAATGCGTTAAAAAAGGCCGCCCGCCTTATCGGGTGGGCGGCCTGACTGCAGATTTGACTCCGCTAAAGCCTATTGAAGGTCGGCGGCTGTGTAGTAGCCCGAGTCAAGCAACAACGCTTTGTAGTTGTCCTTGTCGCCGAAAACCGGTTCGCAAAGGAATGAAGGAATGATTCCTGTTCCGTTGTCGTAAGTTTTCTTGTCGTTGATCGGCGGCTGAGTTCCCTTGGCGATAGCGTCAACCATCTTGACTACCTGAGAAGCCAATGTGCGAGTGTCCTTGAATACTGACATGGCCTGAGTTCCGGCAATCATATTTTTAACAGACGGCTTGTCGCAGTCCTGTCCAGTTACAATCGGGAAGTTCTTGGCTGTATAGCCGGCGGCTACCAAGGCGTTTGTGATTCCCTGGGCACAAGAGTCGTTTGAAGAGTAAACGGCGTCAAGCTTTGTTTTGCCGGGGCCGTACTTCTGAGAAGTGATGAGATTCTCCATGCGCTTCTGGGCAACTTCTGTAGACCAGTTCAATGTGGCGCACTGGGCCTTTGAAGTCTGTCCTGAGCGGCAAACCAAAACGCCAGACTTGAGGTAGGGAGTCAAAACGTCCATGGCTCCGCCAAAGAAGAAGTTGATGTTGTTGTCATCGGGAGATCCTGTGAAGAACTCGATGTAGGCGGGGTCTTTGGCTGTGCGGCTCTTGAGGCCCAACTTTTCAACCAAGTAGTTGCCCTGGATTGTTCCAACTTTCCAGTTGTCGAATGTGGCGTAGTAAGAAACAGCGTCTGAGTTCATGATCAAGCGGTCGTAAGCGATTACTTTTACGCCCTGCTTTTTGGCTGTGTCAAGAACGCCCTTCAAGGCGCTTCCGTCGATGGCGGCGATTACCAAGATCTTGTCGCCCTTTGTGAGCATGTTCTCAATCTGCTGTGTCTGCATTGAGATGTCGTTGTTTGCGTACTGGAGGTCGACAACATATCCGGCCTTCTTAAGTTCTTTGGCCATGTTGCTTCCGTCCTGGTTCCAACGCTGCAAGCTCTTTGTAGGCATTGAAACGCCAACTTTTACCTTAGGAGCGGCGAAAACCGCGCCTGTGAGCATCATCGCCGCTGCGGCGATAGAAATGATTTTTTTCATAAAAATCCTCCATTTGATTTTTATTTGGCCGTATATTCCTACGGCACGACTATAATATAAAGCAAAAAGAGGCCTAAAAACCGGCCTCTTTCTTGAATTTTTTGCGGAATTTGGGATTATTTTGGGATTTTTTAGGAATTTTTAGCGCTTCGGATTAGCAATTTTTTGTGGCCAAAAAATTGCTATTGCCCGCGCGCGCAAGTAAATAGTTTCCAAACGCAAAACGGCGGGCTTGCCCGACCGTATTGCGGCGCGAAAATTCCGTTCGCTCCTACTTGTAAACCTCTTGCCGCGTGTGGAAGCCGCTTTTTATGACAATTTCGTCGATGTTGTCGGCTGTTACGGCTATCGGATGCAGCCAGAGAACCGGAATTTCGCCCGAGCCGTTGTTGATGCTGCCGTTGGCGCCGGCGCATTCCTTTACGGTCTTTCCTTGGGCCAAGGCCACCGCGATTTGCGCGGTTTTTTGGGCAAGGTCGGCGATAGGCTTGTAAATCGTAACGGCCTGCTTTCCGGTCACAATGTTTTGGCAGCCCGCTATGTCCGCGTCCTGGCCGCCGACAGCGATGTTGGCTCCGGGAGCGTATTCTCCGATAGCGCGGATGATGGAATCCGCCACGGCGTCGTTTCCGGCGACTACCGCGTCGGGCCTTTTTCCGTCGCGCAAAAGCTCGCACATCCTTCTATACGACAAATCGTAGTTCCAGCCGTCGGTCCAGTAAATGTAGGTGATTTGCGCCCGCTCGCCTTGGAGAACCGCCTCCACTCCGCGCCGGATTAGGGTCATGTTAAAGTCTTCCTTTGGGCCGTAAAAGCAAAACCATTCGCCGCGCGGCTTTTTGCGCAAAAGCTCCTTGGCCATCAAGGCGCCGACGGCTTGGCTGTCGATCGTGACGTAAAGGTCAATCGGAGTGTTCCGCAAAAGGCGGTCGTAAGAGATTACCGGAATGCCCTTGCTTCGCGCGAGCCGGACGCTTTCGCCCAAAGTTTCCGCATCTTTTGGAACGACGACGACAGCCTTTACGCCGCGCTTTACCAAGTATTCGATTTGCTGGTTTTGGACTTCGACGCTGTTGCCGGAATTTTGGACGATCACGTCGGCGCCCAAATCCTTGGCGGTGTTAAGGAAAATGTCGCAGTCGCGCCTCCAGCGCTCGATCGCCAGCGTGTCGATGGAAAAGCCGATTGTGATTTTTGAGTAAGTTTTTTCCTGCTCGACAGGCTTTGCCGATTCCTTGCTTTTGTTTTTGCACGACAAAAGCTCCGCCGCGAAAAGCGCCGCCAAGGCCAAAAAGGCCGCCGTCTTTTTTTGTTTGTTCGAAAGCATCGCCGCTAGTCCTCCTTTCCAAGGGTTCTTTGCCTGTATTCGCTGGGCGTCTCTCCGTATTTTTGCCTAAAGAGCTTGCTAAAATAGTTTTGGTCGTTGTAGCCGACGCCGGCCGAAATTTCCTTTATGATCAAGGCGCCGTCGGACAAAAGCTTTTTTGCCTTTTCAAGCCTTGCGGACGTTACGTAGTTTATGTAAGTTTCTCCTGTCTCTTCCTTAAAAAGCTTGCTCAAATAGAAGGGGCTTACTCCCATGATGTCCGCAAGGCCTTCCAGGCTGGGCAAGTCCTTTAAGTGGCCGTCGATGTATTGGCGCGCCTTTTGGACGATCGGATTTTCCTCGCCGTTTTTGGAGAGCGCGGCGGCCGAAGCGCTTTCGACTGACTTTTCCGAAAAATATTTTTCAAGCTCGTCCAAGTTGTTGGTCTGCGCGAAGAATGAAAATTCGCCCGAAGCGGATTCGTCCCTGTAATCTGGATTTGCCTGGCTTGCGGCGCTTCTTGCTTTTACAAGCGTTTCAAAAAGGCCGCCCTTGATTTTGTCCATGTGCCCTTGGCGCGCGGCTTTTAGGCTTTCAAAATAATCCTTTGCCGCCTGCCTTGCGGAAAGCGCGTTGCCGGCTTTTACGGCCGCTATCAATTTCGCGGCGGCTTTTTCAAGCAAGGATTCTCCCAAAGATTCCTGGCCGCTTTCTTTCGCGCCGCTTTGGCCCTGTGGCTTTGAAAGGGCCGCGACCGCCTCGTTGTAGGCGCCTTGCGCGTTCTTTATGTCGCTTTGAATTTTGCTCGCGCCGATTTTCACCTTGCCCGAAATTTTTGTCGCGAGCAAAGTGTGGATTTCCTTTACAAGCTCTTCGGGATTTTCGTTTTGCGCCAGCGGAAAGTAGACTCCGATTCTGTCTCCCATAAAGGAGCCTGTTATGCAGCGGCATTTGGAGGAAAGGACGTCGCGGGCCTTTACGTAAACGTCGTAGCGCTTGTCGTTGGCAAAGCCCGTGATTTCTATGCAGGCGAAAAAGTAGGGCAGGCCTTGCACTCCAAAATAGTTTAGGTATTCAGAAAAATCCGTGGCGTTGTTGTTGAAGACGCAGGAATAGATAAAGTCGCTTTCGACCATTGTTGACACGACGCTAAGCTTTTGGTGAAGCTCTATGCTGTCGTCGATTTTTCCGCGCTCGCTGTCAACCAAGTTCATCGCGTCGCGGGCGGTCTGCACGATCAAGTTGCGGTTGACCGGCTTTGTAAGGTATTTGAACGCGCCAAGGTTCAAGGCCTCTTGCGCGTACTGGAACTGGTCGTAGGCCGAAAGGATTATTATCGCGATGTTGGGGTTGATTTGCTTTATCAGGCTGATCGTTTCCAAGCCGTTCATGCCGGGCATGTGTATGTCCATGAAGATTATGTCAATGCCGCCGGAACGCGCGATCTCCAAGGCCTTTGCGCCGCTAGATGCGGAAAATAGGGAAATCTGCCCCTCAAAGTTCTTTGTGAGAATCATTGAAAGCGAGTCAATCACGATTTGCTCGTCGTCCGTCAAAAGAATGTTATACATCGTCTTCCGCCTTTATCGTTATGCGGAACGTCGTTCCGCCTTGCTCTCCGTTCCGTATGTCAAAGACATTGTTGTCCTTAAAGTAAATTTGCAGGCGCGAGATTACGTTTATCAAGCCGCTGGAAACGTGGCCCTTGTCGCTTACCAAAACTCCTTCGCTGCCGGCAGCCGCTTGGTTTAGGACGGTTTTCTTGACGACTTCGTCAAAACCCTTTCCGTTGTCGGAAATCTCTATCGTTATCTGGCTTTGCGTCCTTGCGACCTTGATTGAAATCTTTCCGTTTTCGGTAACGTCCTTCAGTCCGTGCTTGATGCAGTTTTCGACAAGCGGCTGCAAAATCGTGTTGGGAATTTTTACGTTAAGGCAGCTTTGGTCGATGTCCTTGATGAATTGGTAGCGCTCGCCAAAGCGGGTCTTCATAATGTAAATGTAGTTGTCCAGCATTCCAAGCTCTTCGCCGATCGTCGCGTCGCTTCCGGGATGCTGGATGTTGTAGCGCAAAAAGTCGGCAACTTGCTCCAAAAAGTAGCAGGTCTTGTCGGCGCCTTCTATCATCGCAAGCTGCGCTCCGGTGTTCAGCGTGTTGAACAAAAAGTGCGGCTGGATTTGGTCTTGCAAGGCCTTAAGGTGGGCGTCGGTGTAAAGCGCGCGCATTTCGATTTCCTTTTCGCGCAGCTCGTTTTCCTTTAGCGCCTTTTCCCAAATCGTTCCGATGTATTCCCTGATTGAGATTATCATCGAGTCAAAGGCGCGGCAAATGTTTCCGATTTCGTTTTTTTCCTGGCTTTTAAAAAGCGGAACGTCAAAGTCGCGGCCCGCGATTTTGAGCGCGACGTTGGAAATGTCTGAAAGCGGCCTTGTGGTTCCAACGATGTTGATGTAAATCAAAAGCGCCGAGCAAACAAAGATTACGATAAGCGCCAGAATGGACCTGGAGATTATCGACTCGGCCCTTGCCTTGCTTTGCGTGTAGCTTGAGGCGTTCATGTTGAAGAACTGCATGTTAAGGCTTACGATTTCGTCGTGCAAAAAAGAGTAGCAGTCCAGGGTTTTGTAGTAGTACAAGTCCGAGTCGTAGGAATTGTTGGCCCTGCGCGCCGCGATGGCCTTGCCGCTAAGGTCAAAGAAAGACTGCGAAAGCATTCTTATCGCGTACTCCCTCTGTTCCATCTCCAACTCGGAAGGCTTGTCCCTAAAGCGCTCGGCCTTGCTTTCGGCGGCGGCTTCAAAGTGGTAGTACTTGTCGATGCTTTCAAAAGTCCTGTAGCGCATGTAGGTTTCCATCGCGCTTTCCGTGTTCTCGATGTCGGTCAAGAACGAGTCTATGTCGGCGTTGGTTTGGAAAGAGTTTCCTGTCTGGCGCATGACGCGCGAAAGCAAAGTCGTAAGGCAAACGATTATCGTAAGCGAAAGCAAAGAGCTGGCCAAAACGCCGGCCATCAACTGCGCTCGGATGCCGAAATTTTTCAACGGGTTTTTCATTCGCCGCCGCCTTTAAGGATTTCGACTTCCGCCGAAACAAAAGAGTTGGCGTAGCCGTTTTCCAAATACTCAAAAATCTCGGTCATCGCGCGCCTTCCGATGTCCTGTATCTTTACAGAAATCAATTCGGTGACGATTTTCTTTTCAAAGTCCGAGCGGCAGTCGTCGCTGTCTCCAAAGCCGATGATTTTTACTTTGCCCGAAAGGTTAAGGTCGCGCACGCTTTGCGCGGCAAGGATCGTGTTTTCCTCCGTCAACGAAACGATAAGCTCCAAGCCTTCCTCGCTGGCCAGCTGCTGGCGCAAGTTGTCTTCCTTGGAAAAGCTGGACTCCTTTTCAAATTGCAGGGTCTTAATTGAAATTTCAGGATGCGGGGCCAGCGTTCCCAAAAGGCCGGCCATCAAGTTTGAGTGGTTGGCGTCGTTCTGTCCGCTTGACTCAAGCAAAATCGCCTTTCCGCTTTGGCCGATTTGCCCGATGATTTCTCGGCCGGTGATTTTTCCAAGCTCGGAATAGTTGGCTCCGATGTAGGAAAGCTGCGGCAAGTCCGGGCGGTAGGCTCCGATTGTCACCATAGGAATCGGCTTTCCCTGCTTGTTGAGCGGAATGTCAAGCTTTGAGTCGGAGCTTTCTATGTAGACGATGATTCCGTCCGCCTGCAAGTAGGACGCGTAGTTTAAAAGCGCCTGCGTGGAAATTTCCTGTGTGGCGCTGGTTCCTGTGTACAAATCCACGGCGGCGTCGTTGGCCTTGGAACGGCTTTGCGCGCCTAAAAAGACTTGCTCCAAGTAAGCCTTGCGGTCGCTCTTTCCCAAGACCAAAATGTTCCTGCTCCTTTCGCGCGCCGCGCTTTGGCCGGAGCCTTGCTCGTTTTGAAAAATCATGAATTGCGCGGCCAAAAAAACAGTTGACAAAATTATCGCAGCCAGCAAGAGAAGCTCGATTGTCCGCCGGACCAAGTCCGCCCCGACTTTTTTCATACCCTTACATAATAGCGCGCTTTTGCCGCTTTTGCTAGATACAGGACAAACGCATTGTAAAAAAACTCAAAACGCTCCCAGTGAAAAAGCCCGCCCTAACCCACGGTTGAGGCTGTAGGGTAAGATGGAAGTTGGCAGCCTCAAAGTGGGCGGGCGGTCTTTTTCACTTCCGCGCTTTGTCCTTTTTCACAACCGTTTGCCCTTTTGCTAGACAAAAGCGCTATTGCGCGCTATGATATAGTAAGGGAGATTGTGTAATATGGGAAAAAGTTGTTTAAAAAAGACTGCTGGGCTTGTCGGCGGCGGGTTTATGGCCGCGCTCTTTGCGTTTGTTGCCCTGGCGCTCTTTTCTTGCTCAAACATGTCGGGAGGAGGCGCGTCTTCCTCCAAAAACTCATACCCGGTTGTGCGCTTTGTGGCCAACATGCAAAGCGATTTGGCGGCCGCTCCCCAGGAAATATCAGGCCTTGTCTCCGCCAGCGCCGGAGATGCGGCGTCCTTTAACGACGGCATTTCCCGCTCGGCTATGCCGGACGTTGAAATCACCTTTGGAACAGACATCGGCGTAAAATACTATGTGGAGGCCGTCACCGGAACGGAAGGATCGGACTCTTATAAAAGGCATTTTGTTTATGGAACTTCTTCCACGCTGGAGCTGGGCCTTGAGTCGGGAAAGACTTGGAGCGTGACTTGCGGAATCGGCGTGATAGAGATTGCCTCCGACCTAAACGGCAACACGTCGGCGAGCGTCCAAACCGTCTACATGTCCGACAACGACCCCAGCGTCACAATCAGCCCCGACAACCCTGTCTACACAAAGACATTCGGGCTAAAGCCGTCGACAGAA
>OCVV012888032.1_pt1 | contig 48835 bp, 28 predicted proteins | sample 1539721 | NCBI WGS metagenome assembly OCVV01 (sample SAMN02144230, study PRJEB22623) | gut metagenome | biome: sheep rumen | host: Ovis aries | place: New Zealand | reverse complement strand
TAGATTATTCCATGACCTTGGAACAATCATTCGATGGTCATGGAATGATTGTTCCAAGGTCATGGAATAATCAAAACAGCTGGGCGCATGTCCTACAATCGCCAAGCTTATGCCGAGCTGACAGTAATCTATTTTTCTCAAATCCTCTTCAGCGTAGCACCACTTTCTTGCCTCCGACGATGAAGGTGCCGTGGCGTGTAGGTGTGGCCACGCGTTGGCCTGCGATGTTGAACACGGTTGCATTGGCCGTATTCTGCCGTGGCTGAACGATGCTGTTGGGGATGAACTCGCCGAAGAGTTCGGTGGCCTTAGCCTCGACAAGAGCGCTGCTGAGCACAACATACGTCATGGCGTAGCAGTCTTGCTTGTCCTGATTGCCCAGGCTGCCATCCTCAAAAATGATGGCCAGGTCGCCGTCGGGCAGGCGCTGCATGGAGCTGTAGGCGGCATAGCCAGGCTGCAGCTGCAAGGCTTCCTTCCACGTCTGTCCCTGGTCGTTGCTCATATAGAGGCGCAAGTCCTTGCGAAACTTATTAAAAGTCTTGACTACGGTGTGCAACATCAAGTCGCGTTGGCCTTCGGTCTCTCGGCTATAATACATCATGTCGGCATTACATCCGTTGGCATTAAGGTCGGTCCAATACTTTTTAGCGCCCCATGAGGTGATGCCTGTTCCCGAAGCATCGATTGACGTACGGGCGTAGGCACGGTTGGCCTGCGAGTTCCATCCACCCTGACGCACGGAAATCAGGAGCGTATTGTCGTTCATGATTTCAAGTTTCGACTCGTCGGCGCTGGCACATGCCATTTTCCTGGCGAGGTTCCATGTAGCTCCTTCGTCGTCGGAGTAGAGGATATATTCGTTGCACGTGCCGGAAACGACACCGTTCATGGCAAAAGCAATACGCCCGTTGGAGAAACAAACTCCCTTGCCCGACGAGGTGAAAGCCGATGTCAGGCTCACGCCATTCTTCATTATCGACGAATAGATGTCCTTTGGAGCGCTCCATGTTGCTCCATTGTCGGTGCTCTCGCTATACCCCATGTGCAGGAGACCGGCAGCAAAGCCATTGCTTCCTGCTGCCATGAGGCAGATGAGCTTACCCGAGAGCGTCCGCACAATTGCCGGGTCGCCATAGCCGCAGGCGGCAAGCGAGCTTCCGTCGCCGGCAGCTACCGTCATGGGCGCTCCCCAAGTAAGACCGCCATCCATGCTCTTGCGGGCAACGACATCGATTTTATGCTTACCGGCACCGCCGCTGGCTGTCTTGCCGAGGTCGTTGGTGTTGTCGTAGCGGTCGTCAGCCAACGCTATGATGCCGCCGTCGGCCGTATTCATGATGGTAGGGATGCGGTAGTATTTAGCCTGGCTCTGAGATGCAGTCCACAGGAAAGCTTGCCGTTTGTAGATGCGCATGGCCCCGTCGGGATTGCCCTTGGCCTTCAGGTCGCAGGTCTTCACGGCCGGTGCTATACCATAATTGAGGCCTTCCAGCGAGGCGTCGATTGTTGCCCATTCCTCAGCATCAGCCTTGATATCGGCTGTCAGCCATAGATATTTGGTCGTTCCTGCGGTGAGCGACAGGTCGTTCAACGGCAGTTCAACAGAGCCTTCGCTGGCAGATGCGCTACCCACCAGCACGGGGGCGGCACCGGCGGCATGTAGCTGGTCGATGTCGGTGACGTAGGCTTCGAGCTTCTCGACGTTAGCCGCGCCTGTCAGATTGAGCTGCATAGCTGCGAGACGGCAACTGGTGGAGGACTCAATCTTTATGCGCAGGAGAGCTTGTCGCACATTGCCCAGACCGGTAGTCTCGTGGGCTTGGCACACGCTGACGTCGCCTGATAAGAGGATCCCGTCTGTGAGCTCAACCAATTCCACGGGATAGAAAGCCCAGTCGTTGTTGCCGCCCGTCGACGTAGGGACCGTTGTGCCCCACCCTACTACGGTGGCACGGCTGTCACCTTGGGTATAGTCGTTGGCATCAAGCACTACGCCGCTTGAGCCTTTGACGTAGAAATGACCATCGGTGTTGGCTATCTTGCCTATGGTCACAGGCTCAGAGGGTGTGGCCGTCACGGGCACGTTCACCGACTGCTCTATCTTGCCGAAATAGTTGCCAAAACCAGTCTGGATGTAGTAGCGGCCAGCGTCGGCATCCACCAGGCGCACCAGAAAGCGGGCATTCTCGCTCATCTGACTGGTAGGTTGGGTGGCCGTGTTGTGAAGTTTGTGGGTGCCTACGTTCTCAAACAGGTAGCCACGGCTGCCGCCACGGTCGTACATTACGTACCACTGCCCTGTCGTGAGCGAGGCTGCAGCCGTGGAACTGATATTGAGGCTCAGCCCTTCGAGCTCAGGGAGCACGGCCGAAGAGGGCGTCGCGGCCACTTCGGAAGCGTCAACTTCTTCAATGACATACTTGCAACCTGTATCAGTAGTATTGGTGCCAGACCCCCAATTGAAAATCTTATAGCTGCCGGAGAGTACCGAACTGCTCTTGTTCGTTTGGTTGAACTGGCAGTTGTTGAGCTCCGAGGTTATGATGAGGTAGCCCACTTCGTCGGCAGGCGTGAGCGTCCAGCCCTTAGCTGGCTGTGCAACTTGTGTAAACAGCTCTGTGTTGTTGCTGCTGGCAGGCGAGACGTAGGTGCCGTCGGCGGCATTCACGATATCAAAGGTGTTGTCGCTACGAAGCACGAAGCGCCAATACGAGGCATTGGATGGGCTGCCCGTGCCGACCAGCTCCGAAGCGCCACCCGTAGACGTGGCGTAGCGAGTGCCACGGAGAGGGGTGCATAACGTATAGTAGTGATTGTTGCCTGCGGTGCTGGCCTGCGGCAGGATGACCTTGTCGGCCGTGAGCGAGGACTTGAATGTGTCGAGGGCCGATTGCAGGTCGGCGGCCTGCTGCTGTCGCTGTTCGGAGCTCATGCTCTCTTGCAACGACTGCTCGACAGCCTGAGCCTGATCCAGCAGGGCCTGGCCCAATGCTTTTGGATAATAACCCGGGGCTGTACCACAATAGGTCCTCACCGTCTTGCGCACCTCGGCAATGAGGCCCAAGAGGCTTTCGGATTCGCTGTCGACACTCTTGATAGTGGAGTAAACGATGTTGTCGAGGGCTGAACGACCGTCGGGCATTGTCAGCACAAAGGTGAACATCCATTTGTTCAGACGCACGCCATTGGCGGCAACGTACGGGAGTTTTATGAACACTTTGTTCCACCCTGCTTTAAGATTTACGCTGAGGGGTGCACGAGCGGCAAAGTTTTCGTTCTGCAAATCCACTTCGCTGTTGATGGCCTTGCCTGTGTTTGTCCATGCCGGGGGCAAAAGTTCTTCGCCGTTAAACCATACACGCGAGCCCTTGCGGTCCCACTTGCCGGCGTCGGGAGCCTTGTCGTTCTCCGAGCGACCATAGTTCTGGAATTCTATGAGCGCACCGGCTGTTTGTGCTGTAGGCGAGTAGACATAGGTCCACGCATAAGCCGTCGTGTTCAGCTGAGGCGAAGCGTAGAAGGCCGGGACGGTAGTGCCCCACGTGTGACGCAGATAGACGGCAGCGCCAGCCGCCAAGGCTGAAGCGTAGGTCGTGCCGGCATATTCGAAGCTCTCGGGGAGGACGTCGGCGGTCGACTGCTCGGGAGGGAATACGGCTGAAGCATCACCGCCGTTGGGGAAGGCATCGGTGATGCGCCAGCGTATGTCGGCCTGACGGACGTAAGGAATAGGTTCATCAGCCAACCATGTTGACTTGTAGTAAAGGAAACGACGCTCCCAATCGGCAAACTCGTCGTACTCGCTGCCGCTATAAGGCAGGTTGACACCACCTTCCTCAATGTAGCGCTGGCCGCCGCCCTTCCATCCACGTTCAGCGGTAGCCAAGGCATTGGCATAAAGATTGTTCTGGCTTATGATGTCCACCTCGGTCGGAGTCTTGCGGTCGTTCCACAAAGCTGTCAGCGCACCGGCCACTTCTGGACTGCCCTGCTGGGCATAGTAGATATTGCTCTTGTAGATACCTACGAGGTCGGAGAAGATGTCGAAATGATTGACATAATTGTAGCGGCAGTCGATGTTGGGTAGGCCAGCTATTTTCTTACCCGCAGTGCTCCACATCTGCGTCATGTCGACGTAGGGCAACGCGGCCTTGCTCATGCTGACACCGCTGATGGGGTTCCACACGACACAGCGACGGTTGAGCTCCTCATGAATGTAGCGGGTCATCGTGTTGACATAGGCTGCGGTTGTGCCTGCCTCGTCGGCACCAATATGTATGTAGGGAGCCAAAGGGAAGGCGGCGACCAACTCGCCCAGCAATGTCTTCAGTGCGGCCTGCCCCTCAGCGGAACTCATCGTGAAGCCCATAGCCGTGGTGAAGGCAGCAGAGTGGCCAGGCATGTCAATCTCGGGAATAATGGTGATGCCACGCTCTGCTGCGTAGGCTTCAAGCTCAGTGCACTGAGCCTGCGTGTAGTAGTTTCCCGCAAAACGAGTCATGCTCGACGACGCATTCAACTGGGGGTAGACCTTCGACTCAAAGCGGAAACCTTGATTGTCGGTAAGGTGCCAATGGAAAACGTTAACCTTGAAGCGAGAGAGGAGGTCAATCTCTTTCTTAAGCTCGGCATAACTGATGAACGAACGACCTACGTCGTGCATGAAACCACGCACTTTGAATGCGGGATAGTCGGTAATGTCGACACCTTGGATTGAAGAGCCACCCGAGGCTGCTGACAACTGAGCGAGAGTCTGGGCGGCACGTATCACGCCCACCTTAGACGCAGCGGTGATGGTGATGGCATTGGCCGTGACCGACAGCTTGTAGCCCTCGTTATCGAAATCGGCCAACTCATAATCAAACGTACCTAAAGCCGAAGGACTTACCAAGGATACAGTGACCGTTGCATCGGCCGCATCAGAAACGGTAAACAAGGATGCCAACAAGGCCGAGGATGTAGGGTCTGAAAGCTTAACAGAACGGCTGAGCGAAAACGCCGACCCTGTTGTCGTCAGGCTTTTGGGCGTAGGCATGAGCAACGATGAAGGGTCATCGGCGCCTCTGAGGCCAAGAACACTGCAACAAACCAACAACAATGTAAGAAAAGGTCTTGGTTTCATAGCTTTAAAGGAGTTATAGGTTAGTATATGTAGATGAACAATAATTGTTTATGCAAGCTTTATATTACACGGATTCTGGCAGATTCGACGTTCCATGCTACCTTAAATGCGTGGAAATCGGAACAAGATAACACGCATTAGAGGCAGCATGGAATATACGGAATATGCGGAATCTGTTGCTGTTCATAAAACTGATGAGGAGGGGTTATATATTATAATAAATGTGTAAGGGCTGCACACGCGGCTTCGGCACAACGCTCGCCATCGATGGCGGCACTGACGATACCACCGGCATAGCCTGCACCCTCGCCACAGGGATATAGGCCTCGGAGGCGAATATGACTCAAGAGCTCCGGGTCACGCACGATGCGAACGGGAGCCGACGTGCGGGTCTCAACGCCGATTACCGTGGCCTCACTCGTAAGGAAACCATGACTCTTGCGGTCGAAGGCCGTGAAGCCTTCCTGCAAGCGGCGGCTTATGAACTTGGGCATCCAGAAGTGAAGGGGTGAAGCAAGCAGGCCTGGAGCATAACTGCTGGCAGGCAAATCGGCCGACAAGCGCCCACGAACAAAATCACTCATCCGTTGAGCGGGTGCCGTCTGACGCCGTCCTCCCTGCTGCCAGGCCATGCGCTCCAGACGTTCCTGAAAAGACATCATCCGCAAAGCGGAATATGCATCATCGTTTGATGATGAGGTTAAGTTCTCGTCAACAGCGATGTGCAGGTCGGACGATTCGAGATCTTCGGGCCGCAGCTCTACAACCATGCCGGAATTGCTCCAGCGTCCATTCCTATGACTCGGGCTCATTCCATTGACAACCACTTGTTCGGGTCCCGTAGCTGCCGGCACGACGAAGCCACCTGGGCACATACAGAACGAATAGACACCGCGCTCCTGACATTGCTGAACAAAGCTGTACTCTGCAGCCGGAAGCCACTTACCACGACCGGCACGGCTGTGGTACTGAATCCGGTCTATAAGTTCCGAAGGATGTTCCAGACGAACGCCAACTGCTATGCCTTTAGCCTCAATTTCTATGCCGTCAGCTGCCAACATCCGATAGACATCGCGGGCTGAATGTCCCGTGGCCAGAATGACGGGGCCAAGGAACGTTTTTTCAATGGACGACGGGGAAGTAGTGGTTGAAGACGGGGAATCTGAGGGTGAAGGCTGGGGCTCTGGGGCTGTGCATATAGCCTGAATGCCACGCACAACATTGTCCTCCGTTATGAGCAGGCGAGTCATGCGCGTCTGGAAATGAACCTCACCGCCGCACGCAAGTATGGTACGACGCATATTCTCTATGACACGCGGGAGGCGGTCGGTGCCGATATGAGGATGAGCATCGGCCAAGATGTTGGTCGAAGCCCCATGCTGACAGAACACACGGAGGATTTTTTCTACCGAACCGCGTTTCTTGGAACGCGTATAGAGCTTACCGTCAGAGTACGCACCGGCACCTCCTTCGCCAAATGAATAATTGCTCTCGGGGTCTACGACATGGCTGCGTGAGATTTGTGCCAAGTCACGCTTGCGTTCATGCACATCTTTTCCGCGTTCCACAACCACCGGGCGGAGTCCTAACTCTATGAGTCGCAGGGCTGCAAACAGGCCACCAGGACCGGCACCCACAACTATGACAGACGGACGACCCTCAACATTCTGATATTCTACAGGCTGAAACTCGGCTTCGGCCACAGGCTCGTCTATCCACAGACGAAGAGTCAGATTAACAAACACCTGGCGCTGACGCGCATCTATGCTACGTCTTAAAACACGAAAGCCGCTGATGTGCCGTGGATTCACGGCACAATCAGCGGCTATCTGTTCGCGAAGAAGTGCGTCGGTGGCGGCCACCTGAGGCGGAACGCGCAACTGTATGTCTTTAATCATTCTTTATTGTTGGAAACGCGAAGCTTGTTCGCGCACGAAGATATCATTGTCGAAATAGTCGAGGCGCATGGCACGACGCACTTCAGACATGGTCTGAGCGCCGGCTTCGCGGGCTACTTCTGTTCCTTTTCTTAAGATTTCAATAACGGCAGGTATGTCTTTCTCGAATTCTGAACGGCGTTGACGTATGGGCTCTAAAGTCTCTTGAAGCACAGCGGCCAAGAACTTCTTCACCTTCATGTCGCCTAAACCACCTCGACGATAGTGGTCTTTGAGGGCATCGAGGTTCTCGTAATCGGGAAGATAACGGCCAAAATGTTCGGGACGGCAGAAAGCATCAAGATAGGTAAACACGGTGTTGCCCTCAACTTTGCCGGGGTCACTCACACGAAGATGGTCGGGATCGGTGAACATCGACTTGACTTTCTTCTCCACATCGTCGGCACTATCCTTAAGATAGATACAGTTACCAAGAGACTTTGACATCTTAGCCTTACCGTCGGTGCCGGGCAAACGCAGACATGCAGCATTCTCGGGAAGAAGAATATTGGGTTCAACAAGCGTCTCGCCATAGATAAAATTGAAACGTCGGACTATTTCGCGACACTGTTCGAGCATAGGCTCCTGGTCCTCGCCTACAGGGACGGTGGTAGCTTTAAAAAGGGTGATGTCAGCTGCTTGCGAAATGGGGTAAGTGAAGAATCCTACGGGAATGCTCTCACCAGAGAAGCCTCTCATCTGGATTTCTGTCTTGACGGTAGGATTACGCTGAAGCCGAGAGACGCTGACGAGGTCCATGAAATAGAAAGTAAGTTCGCAAAGCTCTGGAATCTGACTTTGAATAAAGATGGTAGACTTGGAAGGATCGAGGCCAGCAGCAAGATAGTCGAGCGCAACTTCGATGACATTCTGACGCACCTTGTCGGGGTTGTCGATATTATCTGTCAGTGCTTGAGCATCGGCTTCGAAGACGTAAATCTTATCATATAAACCCGAATTCTGGAGTTCAACACGTCGACGTAGAGAACCTACATAATGTCCGATGTGTAACGGCCCTGTGGGACGATCGCCAGTAAGGATGATTTTCTGTTTTGCTTGCATGTGTATTGTATAGTTTACTTGAATAATTTATCAATCATTTCCTGTTGTATGACAGCAGTGATAGTGTGGCCGTCGGGAGTGAGATTAGGATTGGAAGAGGCCATAAGCTGCTCTACAAGATCCTGCATTTCGCGCTCAGAGAGCACCTGACCGGAGGGTATGGCTGCAGAACGCGCCAGTGTAGAGGCAAGAAGACTCAAAAGCGAATCGGGGGGAACGCCCTGATGCTCGTCGGCAGTAGCGAGCAAGTCAGCCACAAGAGAGTGAGGTTCGAGCCCTTCGAAGCCTGCGGGGAATCCCACGACCGAGATATTGCCCCCACCGAGATCATTGATATCGAATCCGAGACGCATTAAGTCATCGGCCACTGCATAAAAAGTTGAAGCCTGACTGGATGAGAGGTGCATCACCTCCGGAAAAAGATATCGCTGAGACGGCAAGGCAGCAGCAGCCAACTGGGCCATGAACTGATCGAAAAGCACACGCATGTGTGCCCTATGCTGATCAATCAACAGAATACCATTGTCTACAGCAGAAAGAATGTATTGTCCACGATATTGATAGAAAGCATACGAAGGGAGTGAATCAGCTGTAAGGGGAAGCTGAGGAGCACTTAGTGGAACTTCCCCATTTGCTGAAAGTGCATGAGGAGAAGAAGAAGCGCCGGAATACAGTTGCTCCCAATCTTTCGGCACAGGTCGTTGCCTGTAATCGTTATGGAACGAAGAACTACGGGTCTGAGAAGAAGACGTGAAAGGATTGAAATCTGTATTGACCTGAACGGCAGGCGCCGGAGGGTTGCCCATAGTATTAGGGTTGAAAACAGGCATGTCAACGGGTTTCCCTTCTGTGTCGAAATCAATCGTTGGAATGGCATTGAATCGTCCGATAGCTTCTCGTACGGCAGCAAGAAGAATTTGCCATATAGCTTGCTCATTCTCAAACTTGATTTCTGTCTTAGTCGGATGAATGTTAACATCAATATCACCAGGAGGAACCTCAAAATAAATGAAGTAAGGCACCTGCTCGTCGGCAGGAATAAGACGAGTGAAAGCTTCTTGTACCGCTTTATGGAAATATGGGTGGCGCATGAAGCGGCTGTTAACGAAGAAATATTGCTGAGCCCCACGCTTACGTGCAGCCTCTGGTTTCCCGACAAAGCCATGGATGTGTACCATTGGTGTGGAAACCTCAACCGGCAATAAGCGTTCGGATATGCGATCTCCAAAGACTGCGGCAATACGTCCCTTTAGGCTTGTCGGAGCAAGATTGAGCAAGGGAGTACCGTTATGCGTTAGAGAAAAAGAAATATCGGGATGGACAAGAACAATGCGTTCTAACTCAGCAGTGATATTGGCAAGCTCGGTTTGAGTCGTTTTCAAAAACTTACGGCGAGCAGGTACATTAAAGAAAAGATTCTTGACCACGAAGTTAGACCCGACAGCACAAGCGACAGGTTCCTGTGAAATGACATGAGAAGCCTCCAGAAGCAAACGGGTGCCTAAGTCTGAAGATGCAGTGCGTGTGGTCAGTTCCACCTGTGAAACCGCAGCAATAGAGGGTAGAGCTTCGCCACGAAAGCCCATAGTTGTGAGGGTAAAGAGATCAGCAGCCTCACGAATCTTACTTGTGGCATGACGCTCGAAGGCTAATCTTGCATCCGTTTCACTCATGCCGCTGCCATCATCCACGACTTGCAGACTCGTACGACCTGCATCAATCGCAATAACATCAATCCGATGAGCTCCAGCATCAACGGCATTCTCAACCAACTCTTTAAGCACAGATGCGGGTCTTTGGATGACTTCGCCTGCAGCTATTTGGTTGGCAACCGAATCGGGAAGGAGCTGAATGATGTCCATAGAAATGAAGGTTCTGAACGACGACTATATGAATAAGAAGGAGGAAGAATCTAAAGAGAATCCTTAAAAACGGAAGCTTCCTGTCATTAAATAGTGCCAAAGGATAATAAGCACGACAATGACAGCTATGGCCACACCAGGATGCAAACGTCTGCGTTCCGGGTCTGCACGTTTAAGATTCTTGGCGAATTTACCTTTATAGGATGCAATATCTGGCTTATATTCTGGCGTTTCACCATTAAGAATCTGTTCCTCACGCTTGGCTTCAGCTACGAGTTTATCAAGTTTATCTTTACGCTCAGAAGTATAGATGTGAACCCCTGAGAATCGACGAGGACTGCGAGTAGAGAAGAGTGCCATAGGATAACTATTGTGGTGGGAATAATTTATATTGAAAACTTATGAGAGGAACAACAAAAGGTTCCTAAGACAACGTGTTATTTTTTAAGTTCTTGACTAACGGCTTTCCTTTTCCCTTTATCTGGTGCTGAACCTTTTCTCTTATCATCCAGAGAGGCCTTGGGCTTGGTGTGCTGAACAGACGCCTTCAACTCGGTTCCAGATTTTTTAGGTCGCCAAACAAAGATATCATCCTTGTTCTGTGGTCGCACGTAATCAAACCAGCCAAAGTTGTCGAGAAAACGTTCTTTGTTAGCCGCTAAGGCCAAAGGATAAAGCTTTCCTTCAGACTCTGGCATCCAAATTTTATCAAGCTGTTTTTCTCCCATAAACAACTTAAGCTGGGATGATTCTGACTGTAGTAGGCCTATCATCAGGCTGTCTGAGTCAAGAGGATAGTAGCGAACAATGACGTTACCTTCGACCCAAGTAAGTTTCATTTGGCCTTTATCGAAATAACTCCGCATTATGTTTCCCGTCACCTGATTGTAGCTCATTGTATCAAGCCGTTCAACTGACAATGCCTGACGAATAACATGAGTAGAATCAATAGTGCTATCGTTCACCCACACCTTGATTTCCTCGCCCAACAGCTGTTGGCCTTGCTGCCATAGAATAGGGTCGCGATACATCGTCAGGCATGAATCTCGAGAGATAAACACCATAGAATCACATACAGCTTGAACGTCGATGCGAAAAGCTCGTACGTGGTTGTATGCCCGTAGCTCTCTCCACATAGAGTCGGTGTCAATGTCGTAAGTGTAAAGTTTAAAACTGTCGGCATGACAATATAACGTATCACGCTGTGAATAGTCAATACATACAGCACTGTCAGCAGCTTCGGCATAGCCTATAGAGTCGGCGTAGAGTACATAGTTGCCAAGGAACATGTTACGACTGTCTTTATCAACGTAGACCACATTCCCAAAAGCTTTAGAAATAGCACCTTGTCCCGTATAGTCGAGACTGTCGCCTGTAATGGTGCAACCCTTGTTGCTGACAATTGAACGCTCAAGTAGGTACGCTTTGTTTCCACGTGTGTCATAAGTACCCCGCTCTGAATAGATATGGTTGTCACCATTGTCGATATTGGAAGGTCCAACGATTCTGGCAAAGCCACTGCCCGTATTGTAATGAAGGGTGTCTGAGACAAGCGTGAATTTAGGGTTGGTGAGGTCTACATTATAATTAAAAACGGCCTCACGTGTGGGCGGACTGTACTGCCCCCATTCACTCGTAAGCGTATTTTCCTTATCAACCAGCTTTCCCCCTTGAAAGAAATATCCAAGATTGTAGAGTCTGTCGTAGTCGAGCGAGTCGGTATAAAGTTTACTTTTGAAATGCGTGAGGACGACATCATACCTGGCCTGAGCCATTTGGTCGTTTCCGTCGTAATAAAGCACTTTTGACGTAAGAGTCAAGGTGTCAGCCTGATTCATTTTAACATGTCCGAAAGCATCGAAGGAATTATCGGCCTCGTAGTAGCAAGCACTATCACATGTTAAAATGACATCGTCGTGGCGGAATCGCACATGCCCTCTGAGGATTTGGGCATTAGGATTCTTATATTGGTCATAAAAGAGCTCGTCGGCATGCAGAAGATGCACTCTTGAATCGCTCTGTCGACGGGGTTTTCGAGCTTTACGAGCAGGAGGGGCAGCAATGATATTCAAGGATATTAGCAGCAGTAAGCAATAGATAATAGACGGCCTGCGCCTCGATATCCCGAGCCGCGAATAACGTTTCTCTCCATGCCTTATTGTTTGCTTTGAATCCATCTGTCAGATTTCCATTTTCGTTCTTCAGTTCATTTTTACCCAACATAGTGACTATTTAATCCTTCACCCATCCTGGATATTGGAATTCGCAATTAACCCAATCGGGATTTATACGAACATAAGTCGTACGTTGCTTCTCCTTTATCCATTTGTCGAGAAACTCTTCACTACGTTTAGCCTTTACAATTTGACTCAGCACCTGGAAATCTTCAGTAATCGTTGCCGTATGTGCTTTCAAACGGCTCTTTAATTTGATGACACAGCACTGCTGTTTCCCTGCCTTATCAAGCATTGTGAATGGTTTCGAAATCTCTCCCACATCAAGTGTTTCCACTACTCGTGCTATCTCCGTAGGCAATTCGGCCATCTTAAATCGAGAAGTACGAATACGCTCCCCCGTCATTCCATCAACGACAACATTAAACATCAATCCATTGTTGTTGCGGGAATCTTTATCGTCGGAAAGTGTCTGAGCGGCGTCCTCAAAAGTGAATTTACCGTCTCTGATATCCATCGTAATGGAATCAAGGCGCAGAAGAGCTGCATCAACATCCTTTTGTTCGACGTGTGGTTTCTTTAAGATGTGCCGTAGTTTGAGCTTGTCGCCACGTTTATCCACAAGCTGAATAATGTGATACCCGTATTGCGACTCTACAATCTTAGACACTTTCTTCGGGTCTGTCAAGCTCCAAGCGACGTTTGCGAAAGCCGGATCAAGGTCTACTTTACTCATGTAATCCATCTCACCACCTTGTCGCGCAGAACCAAGGTCTTCGCTATAAAAACGGGCCAAGGTATTGAACGTCGACGTCCCCGAGTTAATGCGCTCGGTATAATCCCTGAGCTCAGCCTTTATTCGGTCTATTTCCTCTTGCTGAATACGAGGGTGCTCGGCCAGGAGTTCCACTTCTACCTGTGTTGGAATAAGCGGCAAAGAGTCTGCAGGCATATCCTTGAAGAAATGGCGCACTTCAGCCGGTGTCACCTTGATATCCTTTGTCAGGTTTTGCTTTACGAGGTCCATCACCAAGTTATCCTTTATCAGGTCGTAGGTTTCTTCACGTATCTGTTTAAAGGTCATACCGCGATATTCCTCGAGTTTTTCCTTAGAACCAGCTTTCTGCACCCAGTCGTTGATTTGAGCATCTACGTTTCGGTTGATATTATCTTCTGGCACTTCGAGGCTATCTATCTCGGCTTGATGAATAAACAGCTTTTGTATAGCGAGATTTTCGGGAATAACACAATAGGGATTACCTTGGACACGTCCCATTTGTGCACGTACATTTTCAACGTCGCTTCTCAGGATAGCCTCGTCTCCAACCACCCATATAACCTCATCAACGATGTTATTAGCCGTCTGAGCCAAAGCCCTATTGCAAAAACCGCAGAGAGCCAAAGCTGTTACGAATATGTGTTTTACCTTCATCAGTGCTTATTAACCGTTTTAAGTACTTGTTCGTTTACCTCATATTTATATTTGCGCCGTAACTCTTCCACGAACTCTTGTTCCTTCAGGGCCTGATAGTCTGCAACAACCTGAGCACTTACATCCATCCATCGTTTAGGACCTTTATTAAGCAACCTACCCACGACGGCAGCTGCCGGATATTTCTTCGAAACACGCGCCTTAGCATTCTTCACTTTGAAAGCGAGAGAATCAACCAATGTATTCTCACCTTGTTCAAACACACGCCTTTCAAAACGAACCTGAACGCTATCCTTGTTGAACTGCGTTTTAATGATTGAAGCCCACATATCTTCATCCTTTCCCTTCAGCGCCTTTACAGCCTTATCCGAGACGTTTTTTGATGTAGCCTGAAGGAGAGCACCTGCGAAATGAGGTTTTGTATAAGCGTAGTTCTTTTTGTTCTTCTTGAAATATCGCTCAAGCGCAGTCGTATCCTTGGCTGCCGGCTCCCACACCTTGCGTTGGCATATTTCAAACAACAACAAGCCGTCGTGGTACTCTTGGAAAAGATAACGGAGTTCGGGATCGTCAGCAGCCAAGCGGTCTGCTTGCTCATCCATCACTTCTTCAACAGTCTTGCCAGAAGCCTTGCTCAAGCTATCTGCCATCTGTGTGGCAAGACGGTCGCGCATACCACGAGCTTCAAGAAATTGTCGGATGCGAGGAGCCAAAGTATCGTATGGTTCCAAAGGTTTTTTATCCACAAGCTTAAGGATATGCCACCCTACCGTTGACTGTAGAGGAGTAGCCACCTCACCCACAGTGAGCGTATAGGCCTTATCCTCTATTTCTTTTAAGAGCTGATGTGGACCTATCCAGCCAATCACACCTCCACGAGCGGCCGTGCCACGATCTTCAGATGCTTCGGTTGCCAACTCCGAGAAGTCTTTTCCACCTTGGAGGACAGCATAAATACTATCTATGCGCGCCTTAGCCTTCTCCGCAAAATCGACAGTTGCTTGCTGAGGGAGATGGACAAAGATATGTGCCAGTTGCAGTAGTTGCTTCCCTTCGAGTTGCTGCAACATGGTATTGTAATAGTTGCGCACTTCACCTTCCTCAGCCTCTGCAGATACAAGCAGCGGCTTGACCTGCTGATCGCGGTATGTACGGTATTCCTCCTGATAGCTTTTGAGTGTATCCAAACGGGCATCAAGGGCAGCTTCCACCTTCAACTTGTAGTTTATGAACAAATCGGCATACTCGCTTACACTTTTCTTATCGATAACCCCGTCCGAGTTATTCTTGTTGTAGTTGTACTCAAATTCCGAACGCGTCACATCCTTGCCATTGATGCGCATCACTATGGGGTCCGTCTGGGCCATAGCCGTGACAGCCGACATTAGCAAGGTGAGCAACGAAAAAATGTTTTTCATTTTTATAATTTCTATATTTCAGTCTGATTAAACATTTTTGGCCATTCATCCTCATTGAGGACGTGAGTAATTGGGAGCTTCGCTTGTTATTGTGATGTCGTGGGGATGACTTTCAAGCACTCCTGCATTCGTGATACGAACGAATTTTGCCTTGTGCAAGTCCTTGATCGTAGCCGCTCCACAATATCCCATACCCGAGCGCAGACCACCGATAAGCTGGTAGATGACTTCCTGCACCGTCCCCTTGTAGGGTACACGTCCGGCAATACCTTCAGGCACAAGTTTCTTCGTATCCTTCTCGCCAGCTTGGAAATATCGGTCTTTACTTCCATTCTCCATAGCCTCCAGCGAGCCCATTCCCCTATAGCTTTTAAACTTACGGCCATTGAAAATAATAGTGTCGCCAGGACTTTCCTCCGTGCCTGCCACAAGAGAGCCGATCATTACACAATGTCCACCTGCTGCTATGGCCTTAACGATGTCGCCAGAATAGCGCAGACCACCATCTGCAATCAACGGTACGTCGGTGCCAGCTAGAGCACATGCCACATCGTAGACAGCTGAGAGCTGAGGTACGCCAACGCCCGCCACAACTCTTGTCGTGCAAATCGAGCCAGGGCCGATGCCAACCTTGATACCGTCGGCACCAGCTTCAACCAGCATACGTGCTGCCTCACCTGTAGCAACATTACCCACAACGATATCTACATTGGGGAACGCAGCCTTGGCCTCACGCAGTTTTTCAACCACGCCCTTGGAATGTCCATGAGCCGTATCGATGACGATGGCATCTGCACCGGCCTCGACAAGCGCCGTTATGCGTTCCAGTGTATCAACCGTTACACCCACACCAGCCGCTACACGTAGACGGCCTTTTGCGTCCTTACATGCCATGGGCTTATCCTTAGCCTTCGTAATGTCTTTATAAGTGATGAGGCCAATGAGATGGTTTTCCTCGTCAACCACTGGCAATTTTTCAATTTTATTTTCCTGTAGTATTTGGGATGCAGAGAAAAGATCCGTTTGCTGATGGGTGGTCACGAGGTTCTCCCTTGTCATAACCTCGGATATTGGCCGTTCAATGCGACGCTCGAAACGAAGGTCGCGATTGGTTACTATGCCAACGAGGCAGTTCTGCTCATCAACCACAGGAATACCTCCGATATGATATTCTGCCATGAGTGCCAGCGCATCAGCCACAGTAGCTGTGCTTTGAATAGTCACCGGGTCATAGATCATACCGTTCTCAGCTCGCTTAACAATAGCAACTTGGCGTGCCTGTTCCTCGATAGACATATTCTTGTGAATGACACCGATACCGCCTTCACGAGCGATAGCTATCGCCATGGTAGATTCTGTTACGGTATCCATGGCTGCTGTCACGAAAGGCACCTTGAGCTCAATATGACGGGAAAAACGGGTCGTCAGGTTCACCGAACGAGGTAGCACTTCCGAGTAAGCAGGAACGAGAAGAACATCGTCGAACGTAAGCCCATCCATAACGATGCGGTCTTGTGAGAAGTTGGCCATAATGATATAAAAAATTGGTCTGAAAGAATAAATTAATTTAATGGCGCAAAGTTAGTGCGTTTTTCGGAGATAGCCAAAACGAAAATATATAAATAAAATTAAAAGTTCAAGTTTCGGCGGCCAAGGGCTTATTTTCTTGGTCTCCGGAACTTGAACTTCAACAAAAAAGAGTGTTATCAGGACAACTTAAGAGCATCGTCGATAGCCTCCGCCTGAGTCTCGGTGAAAGGTTCAGAAGCCACCGCTTCGAGGTTCTTTTTCAATTGTTCAGGCGAGCTTGCTCCTACGATGACGCTCGTAACGCCATCATGGTTGAGGACCCACGAAAGGGCCATCGTAGCGAGGCTCTCACCGCGCTCTTTCGCAATCTCATTTAGCCTTTTCACTTGTCGCATACGGGCTTCCGTAAGGGCGTCGGCATGCAGGAAGCGTCCGTCGCGTGCAATACGGCTATCGGAGGGTATACCGTTGAGATAGCGGTCGGTAAGCAAGCCTTGGGCTAAGGGGGAAAACGCAATAAAGCCGACGCCGCTTTCAGCAGCACTTGCAAGCGTGCCGTCTTCCACTGGAGCCTGATCGAAGAGATTCAGTCGGCCTTGATAAATCAGGCAGGGCACATCATGTGCCTTGAGATAGGCATAGCCATATCGGGCAGCATCAGCAGGCCAGCGACTGAGACCTATGTACAAAGCTTTTCCGTTGCGCACTATATCCACCAATGCCTGGAGGGTTTCATCGAGCGGCGTTACCGGGTCATAACGATGACAGTAGAAAAGATCGACATATTCCAAACCCATTCGGGCGAGACTTTGGTCTAGGCTGGCCATGAGGTGCTTTCGCGAAGCCCAGGAACCATAGGGACCTTCCCACATATCATAGGCGGCTTTCGTTGAGACAAACAGCTCATCGCGATGGCATTTGAAGTCGTCGCGCATCATCTTTCCAAAGAAACGTTCAGCCGCTCCAGGCGCCGGACCATAGTTGTTGGCCAAGTCGAAGTGTGTGATACCGCTGTCAAAGGCTGTCCGGGCAATAGACTGCGACACTTCGAAAGGGGTGGTATCGCCAAAATTATGCCAAAGCCCCAAGCTAAGTATTGGCAGCAACACGCCACTCCGTCCGCAACGATTGTATCGCATACCGTCGTAGTAGCGTGTCGGTCTTGCTTCGTAAGTTGTCATTTGAGTTGGTCTACAGGGATATTGTCCTTATCGTTGTAGTAGAGATTCTCGCCTGCCATGCCCCAGATGAAGGTGTAGTAATATGTACCGGCGGCAGCATGAATACTCCATTCAGGCGACATGATGGCTTGCTCGTTGTGCAGCCATACGACACGGCTCTCTTGGGGTTCACCCATGACATGTGCAATAGTCTGACCTTCGGGGAGATTAAAATAGTAGTAAGCTTCTATGCGCCGTCCATGGGTATGAGGCGGCATGGTGTTCCACACTGCCCCAGGATTCAGTTGAGTAAGGCCGAGCTGCAGCTGGCAGGGACCTTCCTCGAGCACGTCATTCACGATGAGTTTATACACAGTGCGGTTGTTTGCCTCTTCTGTGGTTCCTACTGGCCCCCAAACGGCTGCCTTCAAAGAACCTTTTCGACCATCAAGAGTGATCCATTGCGTCTTATAATGTTTGTGGGCTGTAGCACTATTAAGGTAAAACTTAGCAGGCTTCGACGCATCCTTTGAACGGAATTCCACCACCTTGTTCACATCCTTGTCTTTGGCGATGTGTCCGCGACCGATATACAGAGCCTCCTTAGGCGACAAAGCATATTCCTTACCGTCAACGATGACTACGCCGTCGCCAGCGCCGCAGTTGACGACTCCGAGTTCACGATTGTAGAGGAAATATTTCTCCTTGATAGTCTGGTCTACGTCGAGGCCCAGCTCCAAAAAGTTTTCCAATTTCAGGGTCTTCGTAACTGGCATAGCGCCACCAAAGATGAAGCGGTCGTAGTGCGAATAGGTCAAGTTGATTTCATCGGCAACCATGACTTTTTCCATAACGAAGCGATCGCGCAAGGTCTGCGTGTCGTAGTGCTTCACATCTGCAGGATGACAGGCTGTTTGGAAACTCACTTTCTGCTGCGCGCCAGCTGTTAGGGCGACAAGCCCAAGCCCTAAGGACAAAAGAATCTTTTTCATTGTTTTAGCTTATAAGTTATGTGTATCAAATCATATTACTATTGGATGAGCAGTACAATCATTTTCAGAGCCAGATCAAAGAATACCATGCGTGCGTTTACATTTTGGGCGATATCTGTTTCGGCCTGAGCCAACTCTTCGGTTATAGGTATAACGTTGCGTTCATTCACGAATCGAGCGAAGTTCTTGCTGAAGGCCGCTTCAGCCTCATCCTGTCCGTTGAGTTCGGACAGATGGAAATTGTACACAAAGTTTTCCCTTATCTGACGCTGACAGAAGCCCAGAAAATGCTTTTGGGCCTCACGTCCCATTGCCGCCACTTGGTCAGCCCACTCACGAAGGTCGCGTACCTTGCGCTGATATGAGAGCCGCATCAGCCGCACGAACAAATCAAGAAACAGGCGTTCGTCCTTAGGAGGATGAGCCTGGACAAATTCCTCTCTTGAGAGCGGAGGCACCAACATGCGCTGTGTTCGGCTAAGGATGGTTCCAAGCACCAAGTCGGGTTCTTCAGACACCATGATGAAGTGGGTTTCAGCCGGGGGTTCCTCAAACAGCTTCAGCAGTTTGTTTGCTGTCTCCTGATTCATTTTTTCGGGCAGCCACACAATCATCACCTTGCGCCCTCCCTGATTACTTTTGAGGGCCAGCTTACGCTGAATATTATCAGCCTCAGCCACATAATAAGTTGCCTGCTGATTGCCAGCATCAATACATTCAAGCCAGTCGTTGAGATCGAAATAAGGGCTTTCCAGCAATCGTTGGCGCCACTCTTTAATATAATGGTCTGCGATGGCATCCTCTGAATTCTTGATGCGTGTTCCCTTCACAATGGGATAAGTGAAATGGAGATCAGGATGTTCCAATTTGGCCGCCATCTTGCATGAGATGCATTCGCCGCACGGTTCGCCATCAGATGTTGGATGCTGACATAGCAGGGCCTTGGCAAAAGCCACAGCCAAGGCAAGCTTACCCGAGCCTTCTGGTCCGGAAAGCATTAAAGCATGAGGCACACGATTATCGCGGAGATCACTTATTAGTCGCTGCCACACGGCTTGCTGTCCTACAAAACCATTCATAATCCCAATTGAACATTCAGCTATTTCAGGCCACAACACCTGCGCACTGCACATTCTACCCAGTAGGCTCTGCCACCTACAGGCAACCACAGTCATCAGCGTTTGTAGCCATGTCTTGCGCCTGCAAAGATACTAAACTTCATTGGATAATCGCAAAAAAACGACAAATTATTTGAACATGTATACATTACTTCTACTATTCGTCTGCGCGATTCACCTCAAAATGCTTCACAGCAGTTCCTTTTCATTGGGACGCCACGCTCATGACAACCTGTATGAATGCACTATTTGTATTGTCCGCGAACTGCCACGAAACAAGAGAAGGGGAATGTGCCAGAACAAATCAGCACATTCCCCTTCTTCGTTTCTACGGGAAGTGATTCTTAAATTATTTGGTCTTATCCATTAAGCTATCGCCATGTTTTCTTATGTGCAAAAGCTCAGAACGAGTATTCGTCCTGCCCCACCCATTCAGTTTCCGCTTTCATCGTAATACGGGTTTCGCCTGTTTCAGTCGTGTTGCCTTCAAAGAGATCGCCAGTGTATTGCGTCACTTTATTACGCGTTACAGGCACTTCCTCAAACACTCGTTCGTGCAATGCCGACTGCGTAGCATCAAGAGCTGTGATAGTCATCTTCAGCTTACCGGTCTCTGCATGCGGGAAGGTGTAGACTTCAAACACTGTTTGTCCGTTGGCCACGTTGAGCACTACCGTCTGTTTGCTGTTCACGCTGCCGTAACCAGTGTTAGCGCTTAACGTGCTACTGCCACCCGTATAGTAGAATTTAAGCTGTTTGATATTCTCGGGCAGAGCCTGGGTCAGTTTCAAACGAAACATAGCCACGACACGACGCAGCTGAACGTCGATTGTCTGTGCTTCGTCGCTTATGGTAATCTCATCTGCATAGAGGAAAGTATCTGAGATGACATTACTCTTGAAACTAATCTTGTCGAGCTCTGTTACGGTAGCCGAGCCCTCGGTGGAATGGGCGATAATGGCCACTTTGTAATGACCTTGAGCAAGGCTCAGGCCTATCGTTCCGAAGCCATCGTCGCTGGACTTTTGCGCTATTGACTTTACCTTTGTACTACCGCTATAGACAACAAGGTTGATGCGCGAGCATAATTGACTGACATCTACGAGAGCCTTAGTTGAAGGACTATCAAAGTCTGTCTGCTCAAACGATGCGATGCGGAAGACGACATTCGCTGTCTGTTCGTCTTCGGGCGCCGGGCCTACGTAGGGAGCATCGCACGACAAGGCCATGAAAGGCACTAAAGCCAGAAGCACCAACCGACCAATCAGATGACACACATTCAGTGACATTGAATGCGACATCGAGCCATTGACGAGATGTGACATAAGAATTAAGGTTAGAAACGATTGAACATTCGTGTTTACTTGGCTTCAGCAGCACGCTCGTCTGCGATGATACGCTTACGGTTGATAAACATCATAACCACCGTAAAGCCGGCAAGCAGGCCCATGCCGACATAGTCGAGGCTCTTGCAGGCACGGAAGATGACCCAGCCGATGAGCGATGAGCAGAAGTCGAGGGCTCCGGCAAGGAAACCTTCGGGCACTTTAGCGGCAGCATCCTGCGTGGAAGCATAGACCGAGTTTGCGGCAGCTGTGAAGTCGGCGCTCATATCTGTAACGAAATACAGGCCGAAGACGAGTGCCACGAGACCGATGATGAAGGTCTTTACAACGTTGTTCTTCGTGATGGGCAATACCATGGGGAAGAGATAGAACATACCAGCCAGCGACGCCAGCGGCAGGAACTGGTTGCCCGGCAGCACGACGGCCAGGAAGAGCACCGTAGGGATAAGCAGCAGAGAGACGACGAGCGTCGTGGGATGACCGATGACCAAGGCAGGCGACATGCCAATGTGCACCTTCTTGCCATTGAATTTTGTTTCCACGACTTCCTTAGTCTTCTGGCTGATAGGCATCAGTCCGTCGATGAACAATTTCGTGACGCGGGGAATCAGTTCCATGACGGCACCCATGATGACGCCCAGCGAGAGAATGGTCTTGGCAGCATCGCTGTTCCATTCCTTCACGCTGAGAGCTCCGATGAGGGCTCCCACGATGACTCCAAGGATGAGCGGTTCTCCCAGCACACCGAACTTCTTCTTCAGCCCTTCGGCATCGATGTCGAGTTTCGAGAAACCGGGAATCTTGTCCAACAGCCAGTTGATGCCCATGGCAAAGGGTACGAAACTCTGGCAGAACGGCTGAGGAATGGAGATGCCCTCCAAGTCATAATGCTTCTGGAACTTCTCGGCTGTCAGGTCGGCCATCACCAGCGTGAACATATAGCACACAATGGCGGCGAAGTAACCCCAGGCCAGGCTCTCACCTTGCACGAAGTAGACCACGGCACCGATAAAAGCGAAATGCCAATAGTTCCACAGGTCGATGTTGACCGTTCGTGTCGTCTTCGTCAGCACCATCAGGAAGTTAACACCTAAGCAGATGGGGATGATGAGCGCACCCACGGCCGTGTTGTAGGCCACGGCAGCAGCGGCAGGCCAGCCCATATCGAAGATGTTCAGCTGCAGATGATAGATGTCCGAGATGTTGGTCAATGGGTCTTTGAAATTGTTGGTCAGCAGAGCCGTGACAATACCCAAGCCCACGAAACCGACGCCAACATACAAACCGCTGAGTAGCGACTTGCCGAATTTGAGGCCGATACACAGACCAATGATGGTGAACAGAATGGGCATCATGACCGATGCGCCGAGATTGATGATGTAAGAGAATACAGCTTCCATAAGAAGGCCCACCCCACGCTCTCCCTGCGAGGGAGGGAATAGTTACCTTGGTGGGTGAAGGATTATTGGTTTGACAATGTTTATTATTTCATTTTTATATATATGAGCGCCTGTTGCAAAAGGTTACGACATACTCTCTCAAATGAGGGTGAGGGCGGGTCTGCTACTTCTCAAAGTTAATGCTGCCCCCTCCGATATTCTTGCCGTCAGCAAAAATCTGCACTCGATATTGGCCTGCCACCAGCATTTCGTTGACATTCCAATACAGCGTCACCGGCGTTTCCTCTCCATTGTACTCGACATCCTTGCGCATCGAGTACTCGAGATTGCGGTTTTCGTAAGCAAAGGTGCCACCGCCATTCAAGGCTTCGCCTGTTGGTTTGACGATGCGAACATAAACAGTCCGGTTGCCCGCGGCCGCCGTTACGTTGCGTGCGATGTTGAACGAGACTTGGAAAGTTTTCACATCGGCTATTTTCTTGGCCGTCTTCTCACGCTTGTTCAAAGCCCGAATGCTTATGGCTGTAGCATCCAACTGGCTGGCTATCGCCACCTTGTCAGAGAGCGAAGCCTTCTCCGAAGAGAGGTCCGTGATTTGCTGTTGCTGCTCTGCCTGCTGCTGGCGCAAGTCTTCGTTCTCACCCTGAAGACGGGTGTTGAGACGATTGAGCGAGTCTATTTCTGCAACGAAGCTTTTCAACACCTGCCTCATCGTAGCCAACTCGCGTTTCAGACGTGCAATCTCAGCAGCATCATTATTCTTCGTACGGCGTAATTCTTCCAGCAATTCCTGTGTCCGTTGCTGCTCCTTCTCGAGCTGAGCCATCAGCGAATCGTTGTTGATCTGCGTCTTCATCTCGCTATATTGGCGTGCAAAATTCTCATACTCATTCTCCATCTCGCGCTTGTCCATCTCGGCCAATTCGAGCATTTGCCGGTTCTCTTCATTACTCTTGTTGAGCGAATAAATCAGATAGGCCATAGCCGCCAGCACAGCCACAACGACTAATCCTACCAAAGTGTAGATTGTATTTTTCTTCATTTGCACAAAATTTTTCGGCAAAGATAGTAAAAAGTTTATAGTTCAAACGCTCTAAAATAAAGTTTTTATTACCTTTGCTCTCAGATTAACTAAAAAAACATCATTCTTATGACCAAACATACTTTTCTTTCTGTCCTTCTGTGGCTCACCTGCTCGCTGTTTCCGGCTATGGCAGGCAACAGCGTTTTTCGACTTAATGCCACGACGGTTGAGCTTCGCCACGACGACGGCCGCACGCTCACAATGGACTTCTATGGCCCCAACATCGTACGTTTGTTCATGGATCCCAATGGCGGCAAAATGCGCCCCCCCGAAGCTACGCCCCCGGCAACAATCCTGGTTTCCCAGCCGCGGCAAGCCTTAGGCGAACTGTCAGTGAGGGAAGACGAGGCTCACTATTTTATTCAGACCTCACAGATGCTTATCACTGCGGACAAAACAACAGGCATGATGAGTTTCATCGACCGTCGGACAGGGAAAACAGTGGTTACTCAAGTCAACGAGAACCTTGCATTCACCTCTAAATCCACTACGCTTCAGCTGTCGATGCAGCCGGACGAATATTTCTATGGAGGCGGTGTGCAGAACGGGCGTTTCTCGCACAGAGGCTCTGTGATAGCCATAGAAAACACAAACAACTGGGTGGATGGCGGCGTTTCCTCGCCCACACCTTTCTATTGGAGCACAGCAGGTTACGGCATCCTTTGGCACACATTTCGCCCAGGCAAATATGATTTTGGTTTCTCCGAGCCGAACGTTGTCCGTCTCACGCACGAGGAGCCTTATTTCGACATCTTCATGATGATAGACCAAGGGCCTGTTGCTCTGCTCAACGACTTCTATCAACTGACCGGAAATCCCGTACTCTTGCCAAAGTTTGGTTTCTACGAAGGCCACTTGAATGCCTATAATCGCGATTATTGGAAGGAGATCGAGAACTCAAAATCGGAAAACAGGAAGGCAAACGCCATGCATGATGGCAAAGGCGGTATACTCTTCGAAGACGGACACTTCTATAAAGAATCTCAGCAACCTGTAGAGGATGGTATCCGCGAATCGCTCAATGGCGAACAGCCCGAGAGTTATCAATTCTCGGCCCGAGCCGTAATCGATCGTTACGAACAAGCCAACATGCCGCTCGGATGGGTGCTGCCGAACGACGGCTATGGGGCGGGCTATGGGCAGACAGGCTCGATTGAAGGCAATATCGAGAACCTAAAGCAGTTTGGCGATTATGCTCATTCCAAAGGCGTAGAAATTGGGCTGTGGACGCAAAGCGACCTACATCCCAAGGAAGGCGTCGAACCCTTGTTGCAGCGCGACATTGTGCGAGAAGTGCGTGATGCTGGTGTGCGCGTGCTGAAAACCGATGTAGCGTGGGTAGGCGCAGGCTATAGTTTTGGTCTCAACGGCGTAGCTGACGTCGGCGAAATCATGCCTTACTATGGCAACGATGCTCGCCCCTTCATCATTTCCCTCGATGGATGGGCAGGCACACAGCGTTATGCAGGAATATGGACAGGCGACCAGGCAGGCGGCGATTGGGAATATATTCGCTACCACCTGCCTACGTATATTGGTTCAGAACTTAGCGGTCAGCCGAACATTTGCTCTGACATGGATGGTATCTTCGGAGGAAAGAACATTCCTGTGAATGTACGTGAGTTCCAGTGGAAGACTTTCACATCCATGCAGCTGAACATGGACGGATGGGGCAGCAACCCCAAGTATCCCCAAGCATTAGGTGAACCTGCGACGAGCATCAACAGATGGTATCTGAAGCTGAAGTCCATGCTCATGCCCTACACCTACACGATTGCCCATGAGGCAACCAACGGGATGCCCATGATAAGGCCCGTGTGGATGGATGCAGCGTCTAAAGCCGAAGTTTCTCCCACGTCAACGTCCGACGCCCAAAAGCCCACGGCTGTCAACTATGGATTATCAGACATGAATTGTGGAAAATACGAGTTCCTCTATGGTCCCAACATCCTTGTTGCTCCTATCTATCAGAACACATCGGCCGACGAAGCAGGCAATGACATCCGCGACAACATCTATTTGCCCTGTGGACAATGGATTGATTTCTTCACAGGCAAGTGCTACGAAGGCAATCGCATTATAAACGGCTTCAAAACACCCTTATGGAAGCTGCCTGTTTTTGTTCGTCGAGGTGCCATCTTGCCCGCCATTCATGCCCACAACAACCCGAACCAGATAGACCTTCATACGCGCGGGTACATTATTTATCCTTATGGACATTCTGAATTTACTTCCTATGACGATGACGGACGCTCGACGGCTTATCTCCGAGGGGAAAGCACTCAAACCCACATCACATCCGATCTCGACGATAGCGGTCGTCTTGTTATAGACGTAGAACCGACCAAAGGTTCCTACGCAGGCTTCGTTCCGGTCAAGACCACTGAATTTATCATCAATCTGCAGGAGCGCCCGAAGAAAGTTGCGCTGAAGATCAACGGCAAGAAAGTGCGCATGGACGAAGCCCAGACGCTCCAGGACTTCATGGAAAACACCAACGTTTTCTACTATGATGCCGAGCCTCAGCTAAACCTCTGGTCTACCCCCAACACTGAAATGTCCAGCCTCAAAGTCGTTCATACTCCACGTCTTTACGTTTGCGCTGCAGATGTGGACGTCACCACGACAAGCCTTCAGGTACAAATCGACGGCTACACTTTCGATTCGTCCAACACACAGCTTACCCATACGGGCACACTCAACCAACCTACGCTTCTCACCGACAGCTATGAAGACGGGGCTATTTCGCCATCGGCTTATACGCTACCGCTAAAATGGACGGCTGTAGACAATGCCGACTACTATGAGATAGAACATCTCGGTCAAGTCTTTTCCACAATCAGCGGAACAGAATTTACCTTAGAGAACTTGCAGCCAGATACAAACTACGAGGTGAGAGTGCGGGCAATCAATAAAGATGGAGCCAGCGAATGGACACGCGAGAAGCTACGCACCTCGCCCGATCCCTTGCGCTACGCTATTCACGGCTTGACAGCCGAATGTAGCATCCCCGCCCAACCAGGACAAGAACTTAAGCATCTTTTTGACTTCGACAGCGGCACAACATGGCATACGGCTTGGGACAAGCCAAACGCTACGCCCTTCGACCTGACAATAGACTTACATGTCATCACCGACATCGACCTTGTCCAATATGTTCCGCGGCCCGACAATGGCAATGGATTATTCATCACTACCACCATTTCTTTCAGCATGGACAAGCAAAAATGGACTGAGCCCGTGCAGATTTTCGATGCGCCTCGTGGCGTGAAAGCCCGATATGTCCGCCTGCATGTCGCCAAGTCCAAGGGCGGTTTCGGCAGCGGCAACCAGATTTACATCTTCCGCATGCCTGAGGCCGAGATGATGCTTCCGGGCGACATCAATCACGACGGGCACATCGATGAGAACGACCTGACATCGTACATGAACTACACTGGTTTGCGCCGCGGCGACAGCGATTTCGACGGCTACATCTCGCGTGCCGACATCAACCAGAACGGCCTCATCGATGCCTATGACATCTCTACGGCGGGCATCGAGCTCGAAGGAGGTGTCGGCACCACGGCCATTGAAAGTGTGGCCGGCAGCCTCTGCGTGACCGCCGACAAGAAACAGGTGAATGCCGGCGACATCGTCACCCTCAGCATCGAAGGCAAAGGACTTCGCAGCGTCAATGCCTTCAGCTTGGCACTCCCATACGATGCCACTCAATGGGAATATGTCGGCCTTCAGCCTTCAGGGACAAAGGAAATGCGCAATCTCACCAACGACCGTCTGCACACCAACGCTGTCAACATTGGCTCAACTGACGGCGCCAGCGGACACAAAGTGCTTTACCCCACCTTTGTCAACTGCGGCGAACATCCTTATCTCGAAGGCGACGCACAAGTGCTGACCATACAGTTCAAGGCCAAGAAGAAAGGCCGCGTCGACTTTAAGCCTCAAGACGGCATCTTAGTCGACAAGAACCTCAATTATATTTCACTCTGATTCCACGCTGCAATCCTCAATGAAGCAACGTTTTTCACTATCATAAAAATCCTCTCGCCAGGCGTTCTGTCTCCTATGTTCCATAGTCAGTCGACGCCTGACGCGAGGATTTTTTTCGTTTACCAACAAGCCATTTCGAGAATACCACCCACAAGCAAGCCATGGCAAAAGACAAGAGAATGTACGTCTGCGACAACTGCGGACAGGAGAGTTCCAAATGGATGGGCAAATGTCCCTCCTGCGGCCAATGGAACACGTTCAAGGAGATACACATTGCCGCCAAGCCTTCCGCCCTGAGTGCGGGAGGGGCGGCGTCCGTTTCGGCTGCTTACGGGCGCGATGCCGACCTGTCGCGTCCCATTCCATTGTCGGCCATCCGGGCCGATGCAGAGCCGCGCATCGACATGCACGACGACGAGCTCAACCGCGTGCTCGGCGGCGGTCTTGTGCCGGGTTCCCTCGTGCTGCTCGGAGGCGAACCGGGCATCGGCAAGTCCACGCTCGTCTTGCAGACCATACTTCGCCTCACCGACAAGAAGATACTCTACGTCAGCGGCGAAGAAAGCGCCCGGCAACTGAAGTTGCGAGCCGACAGGTTGCTCAAGGCAAGCCCTACGGCAGTGGCCACCAAGGGCAACCCTACGAGCCCCGAGCAGCAAGCGCCTGCCCCCAACCTGCAGCCACACCAAGGCGACGAAGCCTTCGAGAGCCTTGACCAGACATCCGACGACACCCCGCTATTGGTCGTATGCGACACATCACTCGAAAACATCTTCCTCCACATCGGGCAGCACCATCCCGACATCGTCGTTATCGACTCCATACAAACCATCTCCACCGAAGGCGTAGAGTCGTCGCCGGGAAGCCTCTCCCAGATACGCGAATGTGCCGCCGCCCTCTTGCGCCACGCCAAAAGCGGCGGGCCCGCCATCGTCCTCATCGGGCATATCAACAAGGAAGGGACCATCGCAGGGCCCAAGGTGCTTGAGCACATCGTCGACACCGTGCTCCAGTTCGAGGGCGACCAGCACTACCTCTACCGCATACTGCGTTCCCAGAAAAACCGTTTCGGCAGCACATCCGAGATAGGCATCTACGAGATGCGGCAGGATGGACTTCGCCCCGTAAGCAACCCCAGCGAGCTGCTCCTCTCCGACAACCAAGACGGGCTCTCGGGCATAGCCATAGCCGTAGCCATCGAGGGCGCACGTCCCTTCCTCATCGAGGCCCAGTCCTTAGTGTCAACAGCCGCCTACGGCACTGCCCAACGCTCGGCCAACGGCTTCGACTATCGCCGCCTCAACATGCTGTTGGCCGTGCTGGAGAAGCGCGTGGGCTTCAAGCTCGCACAGAAAGACGTCTTCCTGAACATCGCCGGAGGCCTACGCATCACCGACCCTGCCATCGACCTCGCCGTCATCGCAGCCATACTCTCTTCCAACGTCGACACCGCCATCGAGAGCGATACCGCCCTGACGGGCGAAGTGGGGCTCTCTGGCGAGATACGTCCCGTGAGCAGGATAGAACAGCGCATCGCCGAAGCTCAGAAACTGGGGTTCCGACGCATCATCGTCCCTGCGGCCAACCTCAAGGCCATAGACCCTCACCGCTACAAAATCGAGATCACTCCGTGCCGGCGCGTAGAAGATGCCTTCCGAGCACTGTTCGGATAGACATGAATCTTTTATGCTCCATATTCCCTATTCACTTCATTTTACCTCATCAGCATGTACCTCCTCGGTTACGACGTTGGCAGTTCCAGCGTGAAGGCTTCGCTGGTCGACGCTCAGAGCGGCACCTGCCTGGCCACAGCCTACTACCCGAAAACAGAAGCGCCCATCAAAGCCACCCGCCCAGGATGGGCAGAACAGGCGCCTGACGCATGGTGGAAAAGCCTAAAGGCAGCCACCTCCGACGTGCTCACCCGCAGCCACGTTGCCAAGGCCGACATCAAGGCCATAGGCATCAGCTATCAGATGCACGGATTAGTATGCCTGGACAAAAGACTGCAGCCACTCCGAGACGCCATCATCTGGTGCGACTCACGGGCGGTTCCCTACGGACATCAGGCTTTCAACGACTTAGGCAGCCAGCGTTGTCTCAGCCACCTGCTGAATTCTCCGGGCAACTTCACAGCCTCGAAGCTGGCATGGGTGCGGGAGCATGAGCCGGAAACCTTTGCCAAGATCCACAAAGTGATGTTGCCCGGCGACTATATTGCCCTACGCCTCAGCGGCACGGCAGCTACGACGGTCAGCGGACTCTCGGAGGGCATGATGTGGGATTTCACCGAGAACTGTCCGGCACAGTTCCTACTTGATTACTACGGCATCCCGTCCTCAATGGTTGCCGAGCTCGTACCCACCTTCGGCTTTCAGGGCGAAGTGTCGGTGGAAGCAGCAGAGGAGTTGGGGCTACAGGCTGGCACGCCCATCACCTATCGTGCTGGCGACCAGCCTAACAATGCGCTGTCTCTCGACGTCTTCGAACCAGGCGAAGCAGCCACAACGGCCGGCACCTCGGGGGTTGTCTATGGCGTGATGGGGCGTGTGGCCTACGATCCTCAGAGCCGTGTGAATACCTTTGCCCACGTAAACCATAGTGCTGCGGAGCCTCGTCTGGGCGTGCTCCTCTGCATCAACGGCACAGGCATCCTCAACTCATGGGTACGCCGCAACATCGCTCCCGCCGGCATAGGTTATGCCGCGATGAACGACCTTGCAGCCCAAGCGCCTATCGGCGCAGCCGGACTCGCCATTCTGCCCTTTGGCAATGGCGCAGAGCGTGTGCTATGCAACCGCGAGACTGGCGCCAGCATCCACGGAGTCAATTTCAACATCCACACACAAGCCCACCTCCTTAGGGCTGCACAAGAGGGAATTGTTTTCAGCTTTGCCTACGGCATGGAGGTGATGAAAGAGATGGGACTGACCCTGAACACAATCCGCGCCGGACAGGCAAATATGTTCCTCAGCCCTATATTCCGCGATACGCTGGCTGGCGTCACTGGCGCCACCATAGAGCTCTGCGACACCGACGGCAGCATCGGGGCGGCTCGAGGGGCTGGCATCGGAGCTGGCATTTACAAGGATCATCACGAAGCATTCTCGTCGTTGAAGAAACTGCAAGTCATCCATCCCGACACAAGGAACCAAGAGGCCTACCGCGAGGCGTATGAACGTTGGCGCAACATCCTCATGCAAGGTTTATGAATCCCTTGTGTCGTTACCGCACAACACGCACTATCTCTGAAAAAATCATTTTACCTTCACAAATAAAACATCTGATTGCATGGCTACCTATTTCCCTGAAATCTCCGCCATCAAGTTCGAAGGCGTTGAGAGCAAGAACCCGCTGGCTTACCGTTACTACGACCGCGACCGCATGGTCATGGGCAAGAAAATGAGCGAATGGTTAAAGTTTGCAATGTGCTGGTGGCACACTCTATGTGCCGAAGGTTCCGACCAATTCGGTCCTGGCACCAAGACGTTCCCCTGGAATGTCTCCAGCGACCCCATCCAAGCAGCTAAGGACAAGGCTGATGCCGGCTTCGAAATCATGCAGAAGCTGGGCATCGAGTATTATTGTTTCCACGACGTTGACCTCGTAGCCGAAGCCGCCGACGTGGAGACTTACGAGAGAAACCTGAAAGAAATCGTCGACTACCTGAAGCAAAAGCAGGCCGAGACGGGCATCAAACTGCTATGGGGAACGGCCAACGTGTTTGGGCACAAGCGCTATATGAACGGCGCATCCACCAACCCCGACTTCGACGTTGTGGCACGCGCCATCGTACAAATCAAGAATGCCATCGACGCCACCATTGAACTGGGCGGAACCAACTACGTCTTCTGGGGTGGCCGCGAGGGTTACATGAGTCTCTTGAACACCGACATGCACCGCGAAAAAGAGCACATGGCGCGCATGCTCACCATGGCACGCGATTATGCTCGCGCCAAGGGCTTCAAAGGGACCTTCCTCATCGAGCCCAAGCCCATGGAACCCACCAAGCATCAATACGACGTGGACACAGAAACCGTGATCGGATTCCTGCGAGCTCACGGGCTCGACAATGACTTCAAGGTCAACATCGAAGTCAACCACGCCACACTGGCCGGACATACCTTCGAGCACGAACTTGCCTGTGCTGTGGATGCAGGTCTCTTAGGCAGCATCGATGCCAACCGTGGCGACTATCAGAATGGCTGGGACACCGATCAGTTCCCCATCGACCATTTCGAGCTCGTGCAGGCGATGATGCAGATTATACGCAACGGAGGATTCCACGATGGAGGCACGAATTTCGACGCCAAGACGCGACGCAATTCCACCGATCTCGAAGACATCTTCATAGCCCACATCGCGGCCATGGATGCTATGGCTCATGCCTTGCTCAGTGCAGCCGACATCCTCGAGCACTCCCCCATCCCAGCGATGGTCAAGGAGCGCTATGCCAGCTTCGATGCAGGACTCGGCAAAAAGTTCGAAGACGGCCAAATGACTTTCGAAGAGGCCTATGAATACGGAAAGACCGTAGGAGAGCCCAAGCAGGTCAGCGGCAAGCAAGAGTTGTACGAGGCCATCGTCAACATGTATTAGTCTCACGGACCTTTTGAGCAGCCTTCCAAACATCGTCAGCCGATGCACCTAAGAGAATTGGCCGATACTCTTAGGAGAATTGGCCGATGCACCTAAGAGAATTGGCTGATGCGCCTAAGAGATTTGAAAACCTACTTTAGAAGGTTCATCACCAAGCCCTGATAATTTAGTCCACAAAAAAAGCTCTGCAACCGATTGACGCCAGTTGCAGAGCTTTTTTTATTGCATCTCAAAAATGGTATGGCTGCGGGGCTAATGGCACCCGACTGAAAGAAAAGCATAAGATGGTCAACGTCGCACAACGATGCGCTTGACGTAGACGGCACGTCGAGGCCGCTCTTTGGCATCAACGGGCGTGCGACCAATACGCAGGGCGATAGGCATTCCGTCGACAACCTCGCCGAAGACGGTGTATTCGCCATCGAGGTGGGGAGCTCCGCCGATACGGGCATAGGTCTGACGCTGAAGGTCGGTGAACGGTGCCGGCGGGTTCTTGGCTATCTCCTGCTCGGCTTCTACCTGCAAGCGGTTGAACAGTTCCTGCTGGGCTTCATGGTCGGTGACTTTCAGACGGTCGAGTTCCTCGGCATGTTCACGCTGCAGCTGCTCGAAACGGGCTGCCACCTTGCCCTCGTAGAGCAAGGCCTGCAGCTCTGAGAGCTCCGCCGACGTTTGTTTCTTGCCCGTAACGATATACCATTGCAGCGGGCTCGACAACTTGCCAGGATTGATGCTGTCGGGCTCACGGGCTGCTGCGAGTGCACCTTGCTTATGGAAGTGGCGGGGGTAGATTATTTCGGGAGACAAGCCCTCTACCACCGATGTTTCCGTTTTGGAAAGGGTCTCTTGGCCGCTCGACGAGGCCGCATCTGCCTCACCCTGCACTGATGAGACGGGTTGGGAATGAGCCTGTCGGGGTTGGGCCTTTAATGCCGTATCGCCTGTCTGTATGACCATATCGGGCACGATGCGGTTGAAGAGGAGCCCGTCGTAGACGCCTGCCTCGACGTTGCGGATGAAGTTGTCGCGATGGATGGGCGTATCATCGTACAGACGCACTACGATATCGCCTTCAGAAGTCTCTATCACAACCTCGGTTTTGCCGATGGAATCGCGTTTCTTGTCGGAACAAGAGAACAAGAAGGCTAAAGCAGCTAAGCCATAGACTACGGGGGCGATCCGAGCAAAGGAAAGAGCTTTCATAGCACAAAGCAAGATTATAAAAACATTAAACTTTGGGGCAAAGTTAAGGCTTTTAGTGATAAAAATCGTCAAAACTTGGAGTTTTTATGGTTTAGCAATCACGATTTCTGAATTAATGCCTACCTTTGCAAGGTAGAATGAGGAGTTTCGGAATGAGGGTTGAAAAAGAGAATTGTAAATTTGTAAAGCGAGAAATAGAACCGTGTCGCGTCTGCTGAAATGGATAGGTGCTGCTGTGGCTACGCCAATCGTAGCCGCGGTGGCTGTCGTGGCTGCGCTGTACGTGCCGCCTGTGCAGGACTTTGTCGTGCGCAGGCTGACCGCGTACGCCTCCGAGCAGACGGGCATGGACATCCGGGTGGGGCGCCTGAGGCTGAGCCCTTGGGCCGACCTCAAACTCGACGGGTTCACTGCCGTGGATGCCGAAGGCGACACCGTCGTTGCGGCCAAGGTGGCCACGGTGGACCTCCGCCTAAGAGACATTTTCAAGAAAAAGATCGGCATCGAAGGCCTTACGCTCAACGGGGCCAAGGTGAACACAAAGGAGCTGGTGCCCGAGGCTGACATACGCGGCACGCTCGACCATTTCGAACTGTACGACGACGTGGACCTCGGACGCAAGCATGTGCGCTTGGACAAGATTGCCGGAAAAGGTCTGGACCTCCACATAGCCTTGCGCGACACTACCGTCGAGGACACTACCGAGTCGGAGCCGCTCAAGTGGACGGCTGCAGTTAAGCGTGCCCAGATCAAGGACTCGCACCTGCGATTCGCCACCCCAGGCGATTCGCTCATGGCCGATGCCGACATAGAGCTACTGGCCTTGGACGATGCCTACATCGATCTGGGACGACAGCAGTACAAAGCCGCCGAGGCTCAGCTGAAAGGGACGCTGAAGGAGCTCAGAGGTGCGGGTGTGCTGGAGGATGTAGACAATGGACTACCCCTCGACCTGAAGCTGAAAAATGCTAAATACGACGGCGAACAGCAGCACCTTAGCCTGCCCGACGTGGACCTGAAGACGCCGACATCGCACTTCCGGGGAGGCACAGGCATCGACCTGAAAGCGTTCGGACCCGAGGGCGACGGTGCCATGGACCTCAACTTCGAGACCGACCTCTCGAAAGCCGACATTAAACGTATTGCAGGCAAACGGCTGCCGAAGGGGTTCGACGAGGCGTATCCCGACGAGCTGCTGCACGTCCAAGGCTCCGGACGCGGCAACCTCAGCCGCATGACGCTCAACCACATCGAAGCTACGCTGCCCGGCTCGCTCACCTTCGACGGGCGTGGCACGCTGGATGGACTGAACGACTCGACAGGCCTCAAGGCCGACATCGACTACAACCTCGAAACGAAGAACATCAACTGGGTGCGCGGCATGGCCGGAGGCGCCCTGGATGATGTACGCCTGCCGCAGATGAGTCTGGCCGGAAACGTCAAGGTCGACGGCAACCACTACGCTACCCTCAGCCATCTCAACCAAGGCGGCGGCAAGGCCACGATAAGGGCCGACATCGACAACAGCGGCGACATCAGCTACGACGCCGACGTGCGCACAAAGGGACTTCGCCTGAAAGATTTCATGCCTTCGCTGCCTTTGAGCCCACTCACAGCCAGAGCCAACATAAAGGGCCACGGAACTGACATCAACAGCCACGCGACCTTCATCGATGCCAAGGCTGAGATAGCGGCATTCAACTACGACAAGATCAACCTCGGAGGCACGACCCTGAACGCACAACTGAAAAACGAACGGGGACGCGCACACCTGACGGCCGACAACAACCAGATGGTGATGCAGGCCAACATCGACGGCCTCTTCAACTACAGAAAAGACAGCTCAGGCAAGGGCCGCCAGCAACCGCTCTCGGATTTCACGTTCAGTGTCGACCTCAGCCGTGCCGACTTGCAGAAGCTGGGATTGGTCGACGACCCGCTGAAAATAGCCGCATGCATGCACCTCGACGGCACAACCAACCTCAAGAGCCGCCACCACATCAGCGGCACCATTACCGACATCGTACTACAGCCCGGCGACACGCTCTTCCGACCCGAGGACGTCGCGCTGGAAGCTCTGCTGCGACCCGACACGACATTCGCCTTCGTGAGCAGTGGCGACCTTCAGCTTACGGCCAACGGCCGAACAGGCTACGAGCGTCTGATTGCGCAGCTGCAGCATTTTGCCAAGGAGGCAACTCGCCAAGCCAAGGAACGAACTTTCGACATGGATGCCTTGAAACGTCGCATGCCGGAGATAGACATGCACCTGACGGCTGGCCAACACAATCCGGCAGCTGAGATAATGAAGTCGATGGGCTACACCTTCGAAACGGCCGACATGCACATACGCTTCAGCCCCCACACGGGAATAAACGGAGGCGGACACGTACACCTGCTGAACACGGGGAGCGTGCTGCTCGACACCATCAACTTCCACGCCCTACAAGATACTGAAGGTATAGCCTTGGACGCACGCGTGCACAACGGAAAGCGTAACCCGCAGATCAGGTTCGACACACGTCTGAACGCACAACTGAGCAACGACGGACAGGCCACAGCCAACCTCGTGTTCTTCGACGACCGTGGAAAGAAAGGCATAGACCTGGGGATGCAGGCCGCCGTGCGCAACGATAGCCTCGTTGTTCATCTCGACCCTCTGAACCCCATCATTGCATACCGGCGATTCACGCTTAACGAAGACAACTTCATACGCTTGGGCAAGAAGAACCGCGTGACAGCCAACGTAGACTTATTGGCCGACGATGGCACAGGACTCAAACTCTATTCAGCCGACAATATCGAGGCTCTTCAGGACCTCACCGTAAGCATCAACCACCTGAACCTGGGTGAGCTGACTACCGTGATGCCTTATATGCCGCACATAACAGGCTTCCTACATGGCGATGCCCACCTCATTCAAACTGCTGAGCACTTGAGCGTATCGACTGACATGACCGTAGACGACCTCACCTACGAGAGTGCAGCTCTCGGACAAGTTGGCATCGAAGGCGTTTACCTGCCCAACAGCGACGGCAGTCATTTCATAGACGGTAACCTCATGCACATGGGCGTTCCCGTAGCTATGTTCAACGGAACTTACACACCAAAAGGCGATGATGGGCTATTAGACATTAATGCCATGCTCGATCGCCTGCCCTTCTCGCTTGCCAACGGCTTCTTCCCCGACGGAATAGCTACGCTCAGCGGCGTGGCTCTCGGGGACGTGCACGTCGGAGGCTCAATAAAACGCCCGAAGGTTGACGGAGCAGTGGCCACGAGCGACCTTCGCATCAATTCAGCACCATACAGCCTCAGCCTACGCGTTGCCGACGATTCTTTACGTCTGTCCGATAGTCATCTGCTGTTCGACAACTTGCGCATCTACTCCACTGGCAGCAATCCGCTGACGCTCAACGGTGACGTGGACTTCGCCAACACCGACAAAATCCGCGTTAACGCTACGATGAAAGCGTCGAACTACGAACTCATAAATGCCAAGAAGAATGCTCAGGCAGTGGCCTACGGCAAAGTCTATGTCGACCTTAATGCTATGTTGCGCGGCACCCTCGACGACTTGCGGATGTTCGGCCGACTGCAAGTTTTGGGCAACACAGACTTGACCTATGTTCTCACCGATTCACCGCTGACTGTCGAAGACCAATTGGCAGACCTCGTGGAGTTCGTGGATTTCACCGACACCGTGAGCGTGATCAAGGAAGAACGCGAACGTCCGCAGAACCTCAACATTACGATGAACGTAGGCATCGACGACGCAGCTCAGGTGCACTGCCTGCTCAGCGCTGACGGTTCAAGCTACGTCGACCTCGAAGGCGGCGGCGACCTGACGTTGACTTACTCGCCCGAGAAGGATCTCCAGATGAACGGAAGATACACGGTCAACAGCGGCACACTGAAGTACACGATGATGGTCATACCTCTGAAAGAGTTCACCATCAAGAACGGAAGCTATGCCGAGTTCCGCGGACCTATTATGAACCCGACACTCAACATCAGCGCAACCGAGCGCCTGCGCACTACAATCACAGAGAACCAGCAACCGCGATCCGTCAATTTCGACGTCGGGATGAACATCACACAGACGCTGGAAGACCTCGGACTGGAGTTCACACTCGACGCTCCCGAAGACCTTAGTATACGCAATGAGTTGGCCGCCATGAGCGCAGAGCAACGTGGCCGCGTAGCGGTTACCATGCTGGCTACGGGCATGTACATAACCGATGCCAACAGCGCTTCCGGAGGAGGTTTCTCAACACAGAACGCGCTGAACGCCTTCCTGCAGAGCCAAATCTCGAACATCACCAGCAAAGCCCTCAAGAGCGTCGACCTTTCGCTGGGCATGGAGCAGGGAACAAGCGCCGCCGGCACTACAACCACCGACTATAGTTTCCGTTTTGCCAAGCGCTTCTGGGGCAATCGCATCAGCGTAATCGTAGGCGGAAAGGTGAGCACAGGCCAAAATACGCAGAACACCGGACAATCGCTCATCGACAACGTCAGCATAGAATACCGACTCGACCAAAGTGCCAGTCGCTACGTGAAGGTCTACTACGACAAGAACTACGAATCGCTGCTCGAAAGCGAAATCACAGAGATGGGTGCCGGTCTTGTCCTTCGCCGAAAGACAACTCGCCTCGGCGACTTATTCCTGTTCAAGAGAAAAAGAGAAGAGTGAAATATGTGAAGTGAAAAATGAAACAACGATTATTCCATAGCAAACGTATTGCGCGTGTGTTACGCCCCTGGCATAACATACTCCTATTCTTCATCCTTCATTCTTTGTTCTTCTTTCTCCTCACCTCCTGCTCCACTACCGAGAAGTTGCCAGAAGGCGACGTGCTTTACACGGGCATCTCGGAGATTGCCTACAACCGCAAGGCCAAATCAAAATATGCGAGCAAGGAACAGACCGACAGCACGGGCGTAATCACAGCCATGGCACGTGCCTACAACCTCGTCGACGAACTGCTCTCGGGCAACTTGAAAGCACAAGACATACGCGCGTACATTAATATAAATAAAGACAGCCTCAGCAGTGAGGAGCGCGATTCGTTGCTCGCTCAGGCCGCCACGCTGGAGAAAGCCACGACCGAGGCCACCGAAGAGGTGAATGCTGCACTGGCCTATGCCCCGAACAACAGCGTCTTCGGCAGTTCGTCGGCACGATGGCAATTGCCAGTGGGCTTATGGTTCTACACAGGTTTTGTAGATAAGGAGAGTCGCTTCGGCCGCTGGATATTCGACACCTTCGCCGCCACGCCGCGCACCATAGCCATGGCCAACCCACAACTGCGCACGCAGGTGGCACGCAACACCTTGCGCAACTACGGTTTCTTCCGCGGCCGTGTCGACTATGAGATTCAGCCTAAACCAACCAACGAGCGTAAGGCCAAGATAGGTTACTCCGTCTATCCAGGCCCGCTCTTCCGCTTAGGAAACATAGAATTCCAGAACTTCGACGCCACTACCGACAGCATCATCCGCGCCACGGCCGACAAAAGTCTGCTGCGCAGCGGCGAGGCTTTCAACGTTCCTAACCTCGATGCCGAACGTACGCGCTTAAGCCAGCTATTCCGCAACAACGGATTCTTCTACTTCCGACCCGACTTCATCACCTTCCGGGCCGACACTCTTCAAACGCCTTTCACGGCACACATGCAAGTGCGACCGCGAGCCGACCTTCCTCCGCAAGCCCGAAACCGCTACAAGATGGGGCGAACGTCCATCACCATCATGCCCTACAACGACTACCGCATAACCGACAGCCTCAACTTACGCGAGTTCGACTATAGTTGGAGCGGAGGCACGAAGAAGCCACCCCTTCGTTTCGGTGCCATCCGCCACTATCTCTTTTACCGCCAAGGCTCGCCCTATCATGCCGACCTACACGAACTTATCCAGCAAAAGCTCTCATCGATGGGCGTATTCTCGAACATTCAGATGAACTACGCCCCGCACGACACTACCGACACGTGTACGACCCTTGACGTGCGCATCTTTGGCATTCTCGACAAGCCCTATGACAGCGAACTCGAAGCCAAGATAACCAACAAAAGCAACGGCCTGCTCGGTCCCGGACTCTCGTGGGGCATGAGCAAGCGCAACGCTTTCCGCGGAGCCGAACAGCTCTCGTTCAAAGTCTATGGCAGCTATGAATGGCAGACGGGCGTCTCAGCCACCGAAGGCCACAACGGTCTGCTCAACTCCTTCGAGCTCGGTGCTTCAGCAGGCCTTACCTACCCCCGCCTGCGCTTCTTCAACCTGCCTTTCATCCGCAAGATGAGCCGCAAGGCCGAAGCTACGACTGCCTACAAGCTCGACGTCGACTGGATGAATCGTGCAGGTTTCTTCCAGTTGCTCAACTTCAGCGGCAGGCTAAGCTATACTTATTGGAATGTCCGCCACCACCGTCTGCGGCACGAACTAACTCCAGCACGCCTCGACTATACGATGCTCGCCCATAGGTCGCAGCGCTTCGACTCGCTCATGACCGCCAACCCTGCCCTTTACATCAGTATGCGCAACCAGCTGGTGCCCTCGATGGCCTACACCCTCACCTACAGCACCATCCGCCCCAGAGCCATATCCAATGACAATGTTCACAACCGCACCATCATCCTCGGTGCCAAACAGGCCGGACACATCGTCAACGGCATCTATGCCCTCGCTGGTCGCGAGCGCAAAGAACGCAACAAAAAGCTACTCGGAGTGCCCTACGCACAATTCCTGAAGCTGTCGGCCGAGTGGCGCGAAACCTTCCCTGTCACCATCCACTCTCGCATAGCTGCCCGTGCATATCTCGGTGCGGTCTGGAGCTATGGCAATTCCACAATGGCCCCCTATGCCGATCTCTTCAACGTAGGTGGCGCTAACAGCATCCGCGCGTTCGGCATCCGCACCCTCGGCCCTGGCCGCTACCACCCGGCAACCTCTGGCTGGAGCTACGTCGACCAGGTAGGCAACCTCAAGCTGGAAGCCAACGTTGAATATCGCTTCCCGCTCGTTGGCTCGCTCGAAGGAGCCCTTTTCATTGACGCCGGCAACGTATGGCTCATGCAGCCTGACGACAACCGACCAGGCGCCGCTATCGATGCCAGCGAGTTCCTCAACGACATAGCCCTCGGCACAGGCCTCGGCTTCCGCTACGACCTCGACTTTCTTGTCTTGCGCTTCGACATAGGCGTAGGTATTCATGCTCCCTATGCCACCAGCCGCAGCGGCTACTACAATATGCCCCGCTTCCGCGACTCCCTCGGTTTCCACATAGCCGTAGGCTACCCGTTCTAAGGAATAGCCTCCGTTTTTGCGCTTGCGGCTCATAAGCGACGACACAAATAATTTATTTTTTTTGAGTTTTCTACTTTGCGGTTCATAGAAAATGTGTACCTTTGTCCCACTCATAGTTTAAACCCTAACCACTACACACTATCATCTAAACCGAAACTCATAAGCCCCCTCATCGTCCCGTATGTTGCGACTCTGTCGCAACACCAAATAACAGAAACCCCAAAAACTCATAAATCCAACAACCTATGAAACCAACTCTTTTCCTACTCGCTGCCGGCATGGGCAGTCGCTACGGTGGACTCAAGCAGCTTGATGCCCTGGGCCCCAATGGCGAGACAATCATGGACTACTCCATTTATGATGCCATCCAAGCAGGCTTCGGCAAGATCGTGTGGGTCATCCGCCGCGACTTCGAAGACCAGTTCCGCAACCAAATCCTTAAGAAATACGAAGGCCACGTGCCCTGCGAGCTCTGCTTCCAGGCACTCGACGACCTGCCCGAAGGCTTCACCGTGCCCGAGGGTCGCGTAAAACCTTGGGGTACAAACCACGCTGTACTCATGGGCAAAGACGTCATTAAGGAACCCTTCTGTGTCATCAACTGCGACGACTTCTACAACCGCGACGCTTTCATGGCCATAGGCAAGTTCCTCGCAGATCTGCCCGAAGGTTCTAAGGGACGCTACGCCATGGTTGGCTTCCGTGTAGGTAACACTCTCTCAGAGAACGGAAGTGTTGCTCGCGGAGTATGCTCCACCGATGAGAACGGCAACCTCAAGGACATCGTAGAGCGCACCGAGATCGAGACTATCGATGGCGAAATCTGCTACAAAGAAGACGGACAATGGAAGCCTGTTGGCGGCGCCAATGTACCCGTTTCGATGAACATGTGGGGCTTCACGCCCGACTACTTCGCATACAGCGAGGAATATTTCAAGGAGTTCCTTTCCGATCCGAAGAATATGGAGAACCTCAAGGCCGAGTTCTTCATCCCATTGATGGTAGACAAACTCATCAACGAAGGAACTGCTACCTGCAAAGTGCTTGACACTACGTCCAAATGGTTCGGCGTAACTTATGCAGCCGACCGTCCAGGCACCGTAGAGCGCATTAAAGCTCTCGTTGATGCTGGCGTATATCCGTCACCACTGTTCTAACGACTTTACATCACAAAAATGCCCCCGATGCTTTTGACAACATCGGGGGCATTTTGTTTTCTTTCAAAGAGTTCAAGAGAATTGTTTATTACTGTCTGCCAAGCACAAGTGTGGCCACGCCAAGTCATGCGACACAGCATTTAGGATTGCCGACTGTATTTGACAACTTTAATATGGCGCAGCCTATAACTTTTACGTCTACTACTTTAAGGATTGCCGACTGTATTTGACAACTTTAATATGCCACAGCCTATAACTTTTACGTCTACTACTTTTAGATTGTCGACGATCTATGAAAACCCGGCTCACCTTATGCAGTCGGTTGGCCGACGAACTGGGACCGTCAACTATACCTGACAAGCCCACTTTTCCCTCTATATTGCCGTCCGCTTATAAGGAAATCAGGTCACGCGCCCAATAGATTTGATTATTCCATGACCTTGGAACAATCATTCCATGACCATCGAATGATTGTTCCAAGGTCATGGAATAATCAAATCACCTATATGTCTCGCGGTTTTTACCAAGCAAAAACGCTTTAGGAACCTGGCTTCATGGCCTCTACGTCGGGAGATGATTACATTCATTTCATGGACTGCCGCCCGAAAGCATACGAAAGAAATGACTTAACGCCCTTTAATCATTGACTGCACCACACTTGGGGCATACGCCTTTCTGCCTAAGATTTGCCCCGCAGCGGCCACAAAGGAAAAGAGCACGGGCATGGAACCAGTAGCGATAGAAAGCGAAGATGACATAGGCCAAGAAGAGGAGGTAACCCAAAAACGATGAAGCGGTGAGAGAGAGGACGATATAAATAATCATACACATCCCTGAAAGAGCGAAAAGATAGACAACGGCCTCTTTCAAGGACAGATAGCTCACGACGTTGTTCACCGTTGCAATGGACAATAGCAGGAGCAGCCATACGCAGGAGAGGAAAAGGCAGATGAGCCATGGCTGCGCAAGCGGGTTTAGCGTTGGGTGGAAATAGAACTGCACCCAAAGCTTGGGGTACAGAGTCTGTATGCGGACATAAAGCAGCGAAGCGAAAGCCAACGTAACGAGCAGCAGTGTAGGATAAGCACTGGGAATGTCGGCAATATGGGGCAAGTGAACATGCTTATGCCGTATGAGGCGAAAGCCAATCGTTATGGACACGGCAGCTATGATGAGCCAGAACCACAGCATGTGGCGGTTGGAGAAAAGGAAGATGAAGGCGCTGATGGGGTCGTCGGGATAGCAACTCGAAAGCAATTCACTCTCATGGAGCCAGCCCATGGTGAGCTGGTCGCGGGCCACTTTCACCCAAACGCTGTCGACGCTGTCCTCAGGAATGACAAGGAATGCGGCCACAACGACTGCATCACCATGATGAAGCCACAGGCTGTCGCTGGCAGCGACGGCGCCCTCGCTCCAGTGGGCAGGGCGGTCTTCAAGAAGTAACATGCTGTCGACATCGACGAGGAAGTTGTAGCCAACACCATAATCGCGTATCAGTTGCGTGCTCAATGAGTCGGTCTGTAGCTCCGCTTCAGCAGCATAAGAGGGTGTGAAGTTGGAATCGGACGACGAGCTGAAACAAGCTGTCAGCACAAACATGACTAACAACAGAGGCCATGCGACGGACTGCTTGACGAATGTCTGGCTGTCCGTTTTTTTGTTTCTATGCCTAATGATGTTCTTCATTTTTCAGCTTTATTCAGGACTAAGCACAAGCATTTGGCAGTTACGGCAATCGAAGTGCAAGGGGAAGGTGCGACCGTCAGCCAGTCGCAGGGCGAGTGGCTCGTCAGGAGCAATATGCAGGTTGTGGCGTTCTGCCAAACCATTCTTGCCCATGCGGCATTGTCCGAGCTCGTAACGAATACAGTAGCGGCAGGTCATGAGGGGAGAGGAGAAAGCTTCTTGTTTGCCCGTTCTCGACTTAGGAGAAACGTCTCGAACGCTCAGAGCCGATTGATATTTGGGCAAGCTACTTTCTCCTTCGCTGCTCCCTGCAGGGAATGACGGATTTTTCTCAACCCTAAACTTGCCATCCTCCTCAGGGGATTTACATGAAGCTTCCGACGCTGTCATCTCCCGTCGCCATTCAGTCAGCATTGAGGAAGGTATGAACCAATTGTCGGTGAAACGGATGATGATGTCGGCTTCAGTGGTCGTGTAGACCGTGTCGCCCAAACGCATCAGTTGCTTTCGGATGTTTGCGTGCTGTGGCGTGCGGGCTTGTTCGTGTGGATGGTCAAAGGATTTTGTGACAACACGACCATCCTCACAACTCAACGTAAGCGTAAAGCCCGTGGCAGGTTCGTCGGTGATTGTCCAACATGCGCCTATCCGGCGGTCGGTCGTCGGACGGGATAGTTGCCGCTCGAAATCGGCATCGAGGTTGCGGAAGACCTGCTGACCTTTCCGCAACTGGCGTAACACCGACGGGTCGGCAGGATAGATACGCCCATGCTCGTCTACACGATTGACCCGGAAACCTTGCAAGCGGTCGTCGGCATCGAAGAAACAAAGGCCGTCGCCGTTGGCAAACGAGGCCGTACCGGCAATAGCGAGCGAGCGTCCAGGTAGCACATCCTTGACTGTTCCTACGGGCTCGCCGATAGCTTTGGGCGTGGACAGGCAGACAAGGTTAGGCGTGCGACCGTGCATGAAATAGTCGACGAAGCGGCGATTGAAACTCTTGTCGAGGTTGGGTGCAAAGGTCAGCGAGGTGTGTCCATAGCTGGCGCGACAGTAATCGGCAGAGCGCCGATGCAGCACAACATCAATGAGTCGGCGGTAGAAAGCAGTGACGTTCTTTACGTAGGCAACGTCTTTCAGACGGCCTTCAATCTTGAAACTGCTGACGCCTGCATCCATCATGGCTTCAATGTCGGCCGAGCGGTTCATGTCACGCAGTGAAAGAAGATGGCGCTGACGGAGCGGCTTGCCAGTATCAGGATGGCGAAGCACACGACCTTGCCCGTCAACAAGGTCGAAAGGCAGACGGCAGAACTGTGCACACTCGCCGCGGTTGGCACTACGTCCGAAACAATATTCGCTGGCGTAGCAGCGTCCGCTGTAGCTGACGCATAAGGCTCCATGGACGAAGGCTTCGAGGGTCATCTCGGGCACCGCCTCGTGGATAGCCCGTATCTCTTCGAGCGAGAGCTCGCGCGCCAGCACCGTTTGCTCATAGCCTGCCTCGGCACGGGTCCGCACGTCGTCGACGGTTCGGTTGTCCATCTGCGTGGAGGCATGCAGGGGGATACGTCCTCGGTTCAGAGCCATCAGCCTCTCATCCTGCACTATCAACGCATCCACACCAACACCAGCAAGTTCGTCGATAAGTCGGTCTACGTCAGGGAGCTCTTCATCGTATAGGAGCGTATTGACCGTCACATAGATCTTAACGCAGAACTTATGGGCAAAAGCTGTTAGTTCGGCGATGTCCTCCACACTATTGCCAGCCGCTGCACGGGCTCCGAAACGAGGAGCTCCGATGTAGACGGCATCGGCGCCATGGCGGATGGCTTCGAGGCCACATTCAAGGTTACGGGCGGGTGCAAGGAGTTCTATGGAGCGCATAGGCGAGGGTTGCGACTGAGTCGCAACATACGGGACGGGGGTTAATGGATGGCTTCGATGTTGTAGGGCGTTTCTTGATAGACGTAGTAATTAAGCCAGTTGGTAAAGAAGAGGTTGGCGTGGGCTCGCCAGGTGACGACCGGCCCGAGGGAGGGCGTATCGGCACGATAGTAGTGGCGAGGCATCTCTATGGGAAGCCCCTTGGTAAGATCGCGACGATACTCGGTGTCAAGGGTGAGCGGTGAGTATTCGAGATGCCCCGTGATGAAGAACTCACGACCGCCGCGAGCCATCACGATGCTGACACCCGACTCCTCGCCCTCGGCAATGATGCTCAACGGCGACATGCCTCCTGACAAACCCTCGGAAGAGTCCTCAGAACAGGTTACGGCCTCTATGTCCTCTCGGCGGATTTCGGTGTGGCGGCTGTGGGGCATGAAGAACACATCGTCAAAGCCTCGGAAGATGGGCAGCCGGGGGTCAAGCGGTTTCTGTGGGAATATGCCGAACATTTTCGACGGGAGCGGGTACTTGGGCACCCCATAGTGGTAATAGAGGCCCGCCTGCGCTGCCCAGCAGATATAAAGCGTCGACGTCACGTGGGTGCGTGCCCATTTGAAGATGTCGCTTATCTCGTCCCAATAGTTCACCCGCTCGAAATCGAGGTGCTCAACGGGCGCTCCCGTGATAATCATCCCGTCGAACTTCTCGTCCCGCATGAGCTCGAAGTCGCGGTAGAAAGCCTGCATGTGCTCGATAGGTGTGTTCTTGCTGGTGTGGCTTTTAATCTTCATAAAAGAGATTTCAAGCTGCAGAGGCGAGTTGGAGAGCACGCGAATGAGGTCTGTCTCGGTAGTGATCTTCAGTGGCATAAGGTTGAGAATCACAATCTTCAACGGACGGATGTCCTGCGCCGAAGCGCGGGACATATCCATCACGAAGATATTTTCCTGCTTAAGCAGGTCTATGGCCGGCAAGCGGTCGGGAAGTCTGAGAGGCATTGAATCAATTCACTATTATTAATTCAGAATGATCAACTCTTAATTCACGATGAACAATTCATAATTCATAATGAACAATCATTAATTCACAATGAACAATTCATGATAGGATGTTGCTTGTTTATCTACACCCAAGTATTTAATTATGAATTGTGAATTATGAATTCGTAGAATTACCAGATGTCTACACGCTCAGCTTTAGGCACGAACATGGGATCTTTCTCGGTGATACCGAAAGCCTCGTACCAAGCATCGATGTGAGGCAGTGCACCGTTCACGCGCCAGCGGCCAAGCGAGTGAGGGTCAGACTTAGTGCGGTTGCGGATTTCCTCGTCGCGGATGTTGCCTGCCCATACGCCTGCGTAGGCCAGGAAGAAGCGCTGTTCGGGTGTGAATCCATCGCGCTCTTCAAGCGGTGCATCCTTGGTCGCATTCTTGAATGCCTGGAAGGCCACTTGCAGTCCGCCATGGTCCGCCATGTTCTCACCCAAGGTGAGTTGTCCGTTACCGCAGAGGCCTGGCAGCACTTCTATATTATTGAAGAAGTCGCGCATAACGTGGGTGCGCTCCTCGAAGTTTTTCGTGTCCTCGGCTGTCCACCACTGACGCAGGTTTCCGTCTTTATCGAACTTAGCACCCTGGTCGTCGAAACCGTGGGTCATCTCATGCCCGATGACCACACCTATGGCGCCGTAGTTGAAGGCATCGTCGGCCTTCATGTCGAAGAAGGGCGGCTGCAGGATGCCTGCTGGGAAGCATATCTCGTTGGTTGTGGGATTGTAGTAGGCGTTGACCGTCTGAGGTGTCATGTACCACTCGGTATTGTCGACGGGTTTGTTGAGCTTGCGGTCGATCTCATCATGTGTATTCCATACGGCCGTATTCTTAATGTTTTCCCAATAGTTCTTTCCGATTTCAAGCGTACTATAGTCTTTCCACTTGTCGGGATAGCCAACCTTAACGATGAAGGCATTCAGTTTTTCATGGGCCACAGCCTTGGTGCTGTCGCTCATCCAGCTTTGTGCATCGATGCGCTCGCCAAGGGCAATCTGCAGATTCTTCACGAGCTGCACCATACGCTCCTTAGCCTCAGCGGGGAAATACTTCTCTACATAGAGCTGACCAACGGCTTCGCCGAGGGCACCTTCAGTAGCAGCCACGGCACGTTTCCAACGCGGGCGGTCCTCCTGACGGCCGCTCATGACACGACCGTAGAAATTGAACGAAGCAGCGCGCATCTCGTCGTCGAGGTAGCTGGCCGCAGCGTCGATGAGGCGCCAACGTGTGTAGTCCTTAAGGACATCGAGGGAGGTTTCGGCCCATAGCTTCTCCACTTCGTGAATCACTTCGGGCTGCCCTACGCTTACTTCCCGTATATTCTTGGCTCCATGGACGTTGAAGAAGTACTTCCAGTCGATGCCTGGGTAGTCGCGCAAGAGGTCTTCGAAGGTCATCTTGTTGTAGTTTTTCTCATCGTCGCGCAGTTCGGTGCGTGAACGGGAAATCTTAGCCAGACGCGTTTCCAAAGCAAGAACGCCGTCGACGCGTGCCTGAACATCGTCTGTAGCTACCTTGCAGCGGCGGAAGAGGTCGGCCATGTACTGCTTGTAGGCTTCACGGATGCCTGTAGTGGCCGAGTCGGTGTCGAGGTAGTACTCTTTCTGACCCATGACAAGTCCTGCCTGCATAATCTGCAGGAGGTTCATCTTGCTATCCTTGATGTCGGCGTTAATATAGAATCCGAAAAGGCCTCCGATACCCGATACATCGAAAGATGATGCGAGACGGAAGAGCTCATCCTTATCTGCAACGGCGTCGATGCGCTGGAGATCCTTGCGAATAGGCTCAATGCCTTGTTTGTTGAGCGACACGCTGTCCATGGCGCTGGCAAACATCTGAGCGATTTTGTCGGCAATGCTTCCAGGCTCGTTCTTCTGTGCTGCCACGCCTTCGATGAGCTCACGCAACTGCGTGTTGTTGTTCTCGGCCAGTTGGTCGAAGCTGCCAAAGCGGGCATATTCGGCCGTGAGGGGATGGGCTTTCATCCATCCGCCACAGGCGTAGTCGTAGAAGTCGGTGCCGGGGAGGGCTGTTGTGTCGAGGTTGTTGAGGTCGATGCCCGAGGTGAGGGCGCTCTGCTGGCCTCCGCAGGAGGCGAAGATGGCTAAAGCCATAATGGGGAGGGTGTTTTTAAGTTTCATTTTTATTTAGTGTTTATAGGTTGCGGGGAAGGGGGAGGGGGAGGGAGGGGTCGCGACGGAGTCGCAACATACTGAACAGGGAGAGAGGGGGTGGCTGGGTTTTGAGGACTGGAGGGGAAGCTGAGGGGGGAATGGAGGGTAAACTGAGGGGGGAGGG
>OCVV011361566.1_pt1 | contig 48845 bp, 36 predicted proteins | sample 1539721 | NCBI WGS metagenome assembly OCVV01 (sample SAMN02144230, study PRJEB22623) | gut metagenome | biome: sheep rumen | host: Ovis aries | place: New Zealand | reverse complement strand
TCCCCTCCACGGGCTCGCTGGTGCGGCTCGCGGGCGCGGTCATGTGCGAGCAGGACGAGATATGGCAGGAGTCCAGGTACTTCTCGGAGGTGAGGATGAACGAGCTCTACGATGACGGTCGCACTCGGGGAATCGACGGTCCCGTCGAGTGGGCGCGGCTTGAGGCGGAGGCCAGGAAGATGCTCGAGTCCGGCCTCGAGCTTGCGGACAGGGTCGAGGCGGCATAGGATATCAACCGTATTCCAGATTCCAGGACGCCGGGCCGACTCACTTCGGATCGGGCGCTACACCAACTTTCTCGACACTACCGGTCCGACCGCCGCAGTAGGGGCAATAAACGGCCTTCATGGGCACCTCTTCCGAAAGGATATTTAACGGTTCCGGAAAAGGTTATCTACCTGCGGTAACGATAGGCAACCGGACACACATTCTGTCCGAACGGTTAAAAGCGGCCACGGAATTTAAACGGCTGAAAAAGGGGCGTCGACCTGCGCCGATGCCCCCAACATGGATTCACATTTTGTCCTATGAGCCCGACTTGACTCGATACCCCTTGGGGTAAGTACTTAATCGCTGCTTTAGTAGCTAGTACTGGATTTTATAGATATAGAAGCCTGGGTAACTTTTAATTAGATTGAATGAAATTCCATAGCTATTATGGTTGAAATCGTCAAGGTTATCCATTGAAAGAATGTATTTCACTTTAAGAATCTTCAGATCTTTTAGAGGTACGGTTGCAGCCACAACATCGTTAGAAGATAGAGTTATTTCAGAGTTATCTGAATCGGTTACCGAAAATCTAAGATGAGCAAATCTGTTGTAGATATCTGATTTGGCGCCGGTTGGATCGAGTACCTTCCATAGGTTAAAGTCTGGATAATAATGTAGCGAGCTAATGGTTGGAGCACCGGCGAGCGTGGGGATATTCTCAGCCCACGCTGTCTGCGAAATCCATTTTCCCGGGTCTGTTTTCTGAATGATTCTAATGTCCTCAATTAGAGGGTTGTCTTCAACGACACTGACTCCAATTTGGAGCGGATTCGCGGCTATGCCACCAAATATGCCAATTGCGATACATGAAATAACAATCCACACAGTTCTTTTCGTAAGCAAAAAATAGATATAGCCAAATATAAATACGGTTGATATGGCTATCTTGAATAAAGAGAAGTAGCCAGGTTCAACATATTTAGAAATTGATATCACGATAAACGTGTATATAGCTGCGATGCAAAGAGCTTTTCTATCATCCCATTCAAGATAATTGATAGATTTGAAAAGGATGAGAACGTCTCCGAATGCAATTACGACCGCAAGTCTTTCCGGCGTCGTAAAGCTCATCAGAGTAATTTTAGCTATTAGTGTGGGAAGACCAAAAAGGAAGTAGGCCAAATAGAATAATTCAATTAGATATAGTGCTATAAGCTGTTTATCCCCTGCTTTCTTAATGAAAATTGTGTATGTGGCAATAAGATAACCAAGTGGGAATAAATCAAAAAAGGAAGAGTAAACATCTACTCTTTGATCAGAATATCCATTGCTGAAAAATGGCGTGAAAAGTTGAGTCACTGAGCGAAACAGCAAAGACGGGTGGCCGCCACCATAGCTTTTACGTGCGCCTGGGTATACGGTTCCAGAAATTAGTGAAATTGCAGCACTCGATGAACTGTATACATGTACAAAAACGATGATAAGTAAAACTATCCATGGAATCGCAAGCAATAGCTTACGACAATTCAGATTCGTTACGAGCTTGGTATTTTCTGCAATAAAGCCTAATCCTATCGCCAAAAATAATAGGGAATAAGGAATAATCCATGCAGGATACAAGGTCAAAATCAGACCACCAAGGCTTTGAAAGAATATAAAACAAAAAGCCGAAGACATCCAAAGGGAATCTGTCTTAAGGAAGTGAACTGCGGAAACAAATAGCATTTCAGAATATACAATTATTTCGACAGAGCCCCACCAACAAACGGCGGAACCGAGGGATATTAAGATGCCGAGTGCTGTGGACTTCACTCTATCTTCATTAAGAAAAATGATACCGACTTCAACAGTCATAAGAAACAAGGATATAATTCGACCGTTCCAATAAAAGGCCAGACCTTTTTCTATGCCAAAGAACAGATAGCCCCAATATAGGGGCCTGTAGAGTAACGATGAGTCTAAAACAGGAGCTCCCGTGACAAGCATGTCGGTCGAAGTCCCGCGAAATACCGAGCCAATATAGGGCAAATAGCCGTTTGCGTCATTGAATTGCGCAAACGTTTCAGCAAGAGAAGTGGCAAATTCGTCAGTTCTAAACCAGCGCGGGGTTCCTGCGATGACATGGGAGAGATCACTGTTGGGCAGCGTTGTGCCCCACATAGAAATTGATGACCCGCTGACGCCTAAATATGTCAGCAGGGCAAGCGCAGAAAATGCAATTAAATAGCGGTGCGTAAAACAAAAATTAAAAATGGGCGCTTTGCGCTGAAGTAAAAATGCAGCGCAAACGACTAGCGCTAAAGTGCCAAATATAAATAGGGAAATATTGCCGGAGATTACACCTAGGGCGCTGTTGACAAGAGACCCTCCGTTTAAAAACTGCAGGTATAAAGCCCGGTATAACACAAAAAAAACGACAAATAGCGCACTTAACAGAATCGATTGTAGAAGTGATTCTAAAGTAAAGGGACACTTAATGACGCGTTGTTGGCTGCAAACGGCAACATCGGTGCCTATTTTCTTGTTCCCCAAAACAGCCCTTTCTCACATTGGCTACTACTGACTTGCTAGGGTGACCCAATAACTTGGGTCATAGCATTGCATGTTCAGAGTATATTCCTCACACGCTTACCATAATTATCTAATAAACTCCCTAGATTAAGGGTAATGATAGTCGTTATCTATTGTTAATGAGGTCTATTGTTAAATACGATTCGTTAAAAAACTTTATATTAATGGCTGATAGTTGCTTCATTTCGAGTTGAGTTGTTCGAGGGGGATTGTCTGTTCAGTTGGATAGGTTGTGCTGGTTGGTTTTGAATGACGTATGCCTTTAAGACCGTTGATATCATAGTTGCTGTTTCAATTGTTTAATATGAGCACTACTTTTGGGAGCGTTAATTTTGCCTCGTTTTTCTATCTGTGTATCTTCCTTTAATGACGCCGACTTTTTAACACCATGTATTAATAGCGTCCTCTCCCAGTCTTTTTCAGATTTTGAATTAATTATTGTCGATGACGGAAGCACCGATAAATCATCTTCGATTCTTGACTGCTTTGTTGAGAGAGATCGCCGCATAAAGATTATTAGCAAGAAATACAATGAGGGTGTTCATCTAGGCCGAAAGACTGCGGTGGAGCAGTCGGTCGGTGACTATGTTGTCTTCTTGGATTCTGATGATGAGCTAAAAGAGGGCGCTCTTTTCGCCTTGGATTCATTCTTTTGCAAATTCCCAGAGTGCGACTATTTGCATTTTGGAATGGATGCAATTAACAAGGGCGATTTTGACGAGACTACTGTTTTAAACTTTAATAAGCAAGCCAATTTCGATCCTGTCTGTAACTCTTCTGACGATTTGCTTTCCAGCTCTTTTATTACTTTTGAATCGGATTGGCGTGTTATTCAGAGATGCTTTAGCTCCAGGTTGGCTAAGCGTGCCTTCGCCTCTATGACTTCTGAAAAAATGGGTAGAGGCCAAGACGCGTATGAATGTCTCGTTCTTTCTTCGATGGCGGAGAATCCAAAGTTTTGCAATTCGCTTAAGTGTTATAGGTACTATCTAGGGCGTGGAATTACAAATTCAAGTTCTCTTAGCACCGAATCGTGGTTAAAAGAGGCCACGGCATATCGTGATTGCTGGGAATTAGCGTGCGAATTTGCTATGAATAAAGCTCCTATTGTTGGCAGAGCGGCCGCTTCTCTTAAGCTTAAGTTGTTGGAATCCCTGTATAATGACTGGTTTGTTCGGGTTGGCTTCGAAGAGAAACTGATTGCTGCTCGTCGAGCAGCGTCGTTCTGTGGCGGTATTGAGACGGCTACTCAGTTATTCAGAATCATTCGAGATGAGGCATATCGCCTGTGGGATTCTGGCTCTTCTACAATTACCTTGGAGGAGCTTGCTGAATGGTATCGTGAGGCCATGGGTTTCGTGGCTGAATCTGGCTTTACGTCTCGGGACTTAATCGAATACGCATCTGCGGCAAAAAATCATCTATGTAACTTGACCGATAGGGCTAAATTGACCAGTCTTAAGAAAGAAGATGTGCGCATTTTTGTCTCTACTCATAAGAGGGTGGACACGTTTAGTGGAAGCGTTTTTCAGCCAGTTGAAGTTGGCTGCGCCTTGCGTTCATCGCATTTCGGCTGGGCGTTTCACGATGATGATGGCGTTAATATTTCTTCTCTAAATGCAATGTACTGCGAGCTTACGACTCAGTATTGGGCTTGGAAAAATACTGACAGCGATTATGTTGGCTTCTGCCACTATCGCAGATACTTTGACTTCTCTCCTTCGCGACACGAGGAGAACCAATTTGGTGAGGTCCTTGATCGGTATATCGATTCCTCGTCCCAAATGGAATATTGCCTTGATGATGATAGCGTCCGTGATTATGTTAAGCAATATGATGTGATAACGACCGAGCGTAAGGATATTCGTTCTTACTGCGGGTCTTCTGCAACCATTCGCAAGCAATACGATCTTGCTGACAAATTGTTTGTCGAGGATCTCGATAAGGTCGTTTCCATTCTCGGTAAACAGCATCCTGAATATCTTCAAGATGCCCAGGCTTTCCTTAAGGGGCACACCGCGCGCTTCTGCAATATGTTCATCATGAAGCGCGATATTTTTAACGCATATTGCGAGTGGCTATTCCCGATTCTCGAAGAGTTTGTTGATACGACAGACATGTCGAAATACAGCAAGGAAGGTCTGCGCACTCCTGGTCACCTTGCCGAAAGGCTTCTTAATATTTTTTTGCTTCATCATGAGCGCGTTGGTGCGGGTTGGAAAACTGCTGAGCTTCAGTGTGTTCACTTTACTGAGCCTGATTATCATGGCGAGCTTGGTCTCCCGCGTCTTTCTGGCGACCCCCGCCCAATAATCCCCGTTGTTTTTGCTTCGGACAATAATTATGTCCCCATGCTAACAACCACCATCTATTCAATGCTTGCAAATGCTTCTACGGACTATCGCTACGATATCGTCGTACTGCATCGTGATATCAATGGGGAAAACCAAGCCCGCATGAAGAGTTTCTTTACGGCTTTCCCTCATGCCGACCTGAGGTTCTGCAGCGTCTCTGCCATTATTGATCAATATGAGCTGACAACGAATAACCCGCATATTAGTGTCGAGACTTATTACCGCTTCCTTATTCAGAAGCTATTGCCTTATTACAATAAGGTGATCTATCTTGATTCTGACCTTATTGTTAAGGGTGACATTTCGGAGCTGTACGAAACCGAACTCGGTACTAACCTGCTTGGCGCAACAAGGGATATTGATTTCCTGGGCAACCTGAACATGAAAAACGGTGATCGACTAAAGTATGCCAAGGAAGTACTTGGAATGAATGATCCCTATGACTACTTCCAGGCGGGCGTTCTACTTCTTAATACGTATGAGATGCGAAATCTCTACACTATTGAAGAGTGGCTTGAATTCGCTTCTGATGATCGTTTTATTTATAACGATCAGGATGTTCTTAACGCGCATTGTGAAGGACGTGTGACCTGGCTAGATTATGACTGGAATGTCATGATTGATTGCGGCAACCGTATTGCAAATGTTTTCAGCTTTGCACCTCATGAGGTATTTGACGCATTTAATGATTCGCGTGGTCATGAGCGGATTGTTCATTATGCTGGGTTTGAAAAACCGTGGAAGTTTGCTTATTGTGATCGAAGCCAGTTGTATTGGAAATATGCTCGCGAGACACCGTTCTACGAGAAGCTTCTTGCATTGCTTATGGGATCTGGTGCCTCGGTCGACACGCCACTGTTGATGCATGAAAAGGCAATCTCTGAAACTAGTCCACTTCGTAAAATCGTCGATCCACTGTGTCCTGTTGGTTCTGCGCGCCGTGAAGTTCTGAAATCCATTGGCAGGGCTGTTCAGGGAAAGAAATAGTCGAGCCTGTTTCGAGGCATGGGGCGTTCGCTCCATGCCTTTCTTTAGACAAAGTATGGGTTAATACCCCTCTTTTACGGGCCCGTTCATTCTGCGAGCTACGGGAGGATATACTTCTCTCTCGACAGGATGTTGTTATTAAGGAGTCGTTTGTGACGAATAACATTGATAGCCGTGTTGAACCGATGAGTATTCAATCACACGCGGCGAATGATATTCAAAAGGATTTTTACATCCTAAAACAGCTAGTTACCAAGGACTTTAAGCTGAAATATCGCCGTAGCGTTCTCGGTGTCGCTTGGTCTGTTCTAAATCCCTTATTAATGATGATTGTAATGGCGGTCGTCTTTTCGACTATTTTTGCCCAAGGCCGCAATGGCTCCATTACGCCAGAGATGTATCCTCTTTACTTAATTGTCGGTAATGTTACTTTTGCCGTTATGTCCGATTCTACTTCACAGGCGATGACGTCAATACTAGCGGCAGCATCCCTATTAAAGAAGGTAAAGGTTCACCGCTGGGTGTTTCCTGTTCAAAAAGCATTATTCGCTTTGGTAAATTTTGCCTTTTCGCTTGTTGCGGTCGCCTTAGTCATGTTGTGGTTCCGTGTCGTGCCCACCTGGCATCTGATCTGGCTTCCGTTATGCCTGATTCTCCTTATGCTTTTTTGCATGGGTATCGGATTGGCGCTTTCTGCTCTTGCAGTTTTCTTCAGGGACGTAATTCATCTTTGGAGCGTTGTGATTACCGCCTGGACGTACTTTACTCCTATTTTTTGGACTACAGATTTTATTGCCGGAATGCCTCATATCCTCAGGGTTCTAATGTATGCGAACCCCATGTATAACTATTTGACTTTCATGCGTGATATCTTCCTGTTTCAGTGCAATCCTTCCACACAGGTATTGGGTTTTTGCGTCTTATGGGCAGCTCTTTCATTGGTTATAGGGTATTCGGTATTTCATAAGAGCGAGCATAAGTTCATTCTTTATATCTAGGGGAATAGTATGTCTGGAGTTATTCAAGCGGGTGCTATGCCCTCGGTTGATTATGAGAAGAAGCCTCTTTCGGTTGAAGTCAAAGACGTCTCTATGGTCTTTAATATGGCTTCTGAGTCGCTGGGTAGCTTTAAAGAGTATTTTATAAAGCTTGCGAAACGCGAACTCTTTTTTGAGGAGTTTAGGGCACTTAAACACATTTCATTCGAAGTTCATCAGGGCGAGGTCGTTGGTCTGGTCGGAACGAACGGATCCGGCAAATCCACTATGCTTAAAATCATTGCTGGCGTTCTTGAGCCGAGCGAAGGCGAGGTCAGGGTTCATGGCAACATCGCTCCGCTTATCGAGCTCGGTGCCGGTTTTGACCTGGAGCTGACAGCTCGCGAGAATATCTACCTTAACGGCTCGCTTCTCGGATATACCAAGGAATTTATCGATGCAAACTTTGACGGGATCATCGATTTTGCTGAGCTTAATGATTTTGTCGATATGCCGCTAAAGAATTTTTCTTCGGGTATGGTGGCGCGTATTGCTTTTGCAATTGCTACGATTACCGAGCCTGATATTTTGATTGTTGATGAAACGCTATCGGTTGGTGATGTTTTCTTCCAGGAAAAGTGCGAAAGGCGAATTCAACATTTTATTGAATCCGGTGATGTTACTGTCCTGTTCGTTTCGCACTCAATGGATCAGGTTGAGCGTATTTGCCAGCGCGCTGTGTGGATCGAGAAAGGCGATCTTCGCATGGACGGTCCCGTTGATGCGGTTTGCAAAGCATACCGCGATCAATTCAATTAGGGTATAATCTAATTTTGTCCGCTCCATTAGCTCAGTTGGATAGAGCAGGGGACTTCTAATCCCAAGGTCGACGGTTCGAATCCGCCATGGAGCACCTTGAATAATTAAAGAGGCCGCATCGAATGGTGCGGCCCCTTATTTAGTCTCTGTTCCATAAATCTCTTGTGTACACCTTTTGCCGCACGCTATCAAGAATAGAATCGTAGCGATTGGCGATAATAACATCACTAAGATCTCTGAACACGTCTATGTCATTAACAACGGTGCAGCCAAGTAGGTTTGTTTCACTACTCGTGGGCTCGTAAATTATGACTTTAATGCTCTTTGCTTTGAGCAGTTCAATGACATCGAGAGTCGAGCTTTGTCTAAAGTTGTCGGACCCGCTTTTCATTGTAAGACGGAATGCTCCAACGATTTTTGGTTGCATTGCTAACACTTGATCTGCAATGAATTGTTTACGAGTATTGTTGGAATCGACGATAGCGCGAATTAGATTTTGAGGAACATCTTGAAAGTTTGCAAGGAGTTGCTTGGAATCCTTTGGCAGGCAGTAGCCGCCATAGCCGAAGCTGGGGTTGTTGTAATGGGTTCCAATGCGCGGATCAAGGCAAACGCCCTTAATGATTTCGCACGCATTGAGGCCCTTGCTTTTGGCATAGGTGTCGAGCTCGTTGAAGTATGAAACCCTGAGCGCTAGATACGTGTTGGCGAATAGCTTGATAGCTTCTGCCTCGGTTGATCCTGTTATTAGAATTTCTGTCCCGGTGTCCTCGGAGCCTTCGTCCAAAAGGTTGACGAAGGTCCGAGCGGCTTCGCGGTCGGCCTCCTCGTTGATTCCGGCAACGATTCGGCTGGGATGTAAATTGTCTTCAAGTGCGTGGCCTTCGCGCAAAAACTCGGGGGAGAAGATGATCTGGAGTTCGGGGTATTTGGCACAGATTTCCCTGGTGTAGCCAACAGGGATAGTGGACTTAATAACTACAACGGCGTGTGGGTTGATTTCTTTGACCAGACCCAGGACGCTCTCAATGCTCGATGTGTCGAAGTAGTGCGTGGCATCGTCATAGTTGGTTGGCGTAGCTATGACGATGTAATCAGCTATTTCATATGCTCTATTTACATCGGTGGTAGCACGTAGCGAAGTCGGGCGATCTGCCAGATATGCCTCGATGAATGCATCTTTGATGGGGGAGATGCCGTTGTTGATGTCAGCTACCCTGTTTTCATTAACGTCGATAGCAATGACATCGTTATGTTTGGAAAGCAGGCATGCGAGTGAAAGACCTACGTAGCCTAGACCTGCGACGGTAATATTCATGGGTGCCTCCCGGCAAAATGAACGCTCTTAGACTGGTAGAGGCTGCCATACATAAGGCATCGCGGCGTCGAGGTTGAAGCTACTTGTACCGGATGTCGATGGCGACCCCTTCGGTCTTAAAGAGGCTGATTCTCATTAAATTAAATATAGCGGATATTCATTCGGCTGGTCGTGCCATTAATTATCCGCGCTCTCCTCATACACTCTCAGCTCCCACTGCTTACGTTCCACTTTCGCCACGGAATCCAAGATGAAGCCTGTGGCTAGTGACAATCCGCATAGGAACATAAATGCGGCTGCGAGAATCGCGGTAGGGAAGCGAGGCACCAAACCGGTGGCAAAGTATTCTGTGATGAGGGGGACTCCTAGGATAAGACCGATCGCCGCAAAGACGAGCGCAACAAGTGAGAAGAACTTAAGCGGGCGGTAGTCCTTAAAGAGGGTGCCAATCATGGCAATCACTCGGATGCCATCGCTTACGGTATTGAGCTTGGACTCCGAACCGGCTGGACGGTCACGATACTCGATGGGAACATCTTTAATGCGCCAACGATGGTCGACAGCGTGGATGGATAGCTCCGTCTCAATCTGAAACCCTTCAGAAAGAACGGGGAACGTCTTGACGAAAGGTTTGCTCATGGCGCGATAGCCGGTCATGACGTCATCAAAGCTGTATCCGTAGATCCATTTAATCATGCTGCGTACCAGGTTGTTGCCGAAGCCGTGGAAGGCGCGCTTGTTCTCTTCGGCGTATGTGCCGTTGGAGAGTCGATCGCCTACGGTCATATCTGCTTCGCCGGCGAGGATGGGGTCGCACAGTGCGCGCGCTGACTCCGCCGGATAGGTGTCGTCTCCATCGACCATGAGATAACAATCCGCTTCGATATCACGGAACATTTGGCGGCAGACGTTGCCTTTACCTTGACGCGGTTCATACTTTACGGTCGCTCCGTGTTCTCGTGCAATTTGAGCGGTGTCGTCAGTCGAATTGTTGTCATATACGTACACCGTGGCTTCAGGCAGCGCGCGGTGAAAATCATCTACTACTTTGGCGATGGTTAGTGCTTCGTTGTAGCAAGGGATGATAACGGCGATTTTCGTTGAGTTCACGTTGATCTCCAGAGTTTGGTCGTTTTCGATAGAAGTATAGTCGTTGCATTTAAGCATTGGTTTTAAAGGGCTGAAAACCAGAGGGGACACATGTGTCTGCCGTGGCATTGTTTAAACATAGGCTGTAAGACATGGGGATGACTTGCAGCCTATTTTCTCAAATGGAAACGGTGCGTTTCTATCGCTCCATAAATAGGCCCGGCACAGTAATGAACTGTGCCGGGCTTCCTGCTTGTGTGTTTATGACCGCCTTGTTTACGCCTCCGTCGGCTCCACACCAAGCTCGTTGCGCACGAGCTCGAAGGCGGCGGCGATGGCCTTGTCCATGTCGTAGTACTTGTAGCCGCCCAGGCGACCGGCAAAGATCACGTCACCCTCCTTTGCCGCCAGCTCCTCGTACTGCTTGTAGAGGGTCTCGTTCTTGGCGTCGTTGATGGGGTAGTAGGGCTCGTCGCCGGGCTTCCAGTCGGCCGGGTACTCGCGCGTGATGACGGTCTTGTCCTGCGTGCCAAACTCAAAGTGCTTGTGCTCGATGATGCGCGTGTAGGGGATCTCGCGCTCGGTGTAGTTGACCACGGCCACGCCCTGGTGGTCCTGCTCGTCGAGCGTCTCGGTCTCAAAGCGCAGGCTGCGGTACTCGAGCGTACCCAGCTTAAAGTCGTAGAACGCGTCGATGGGGCCGCAGTAGATCGTCTTGGCGGCGATATCGCGCTCGGCGGCGATCAGCTCCTTGTACTCCACGTCGCAGCGTACCTCGACGCCCTCGAGCATGTTGGCGACCATCTTGGTGTAGCCGCCCATGGGGATGCCCTGGTAGCGGTCGTTAAAGTAGTTGTTGTCATAGGTAAAGCGGCAGGGGAGGCGCTTGATGATGCTTGCGGGTAGATCCTTGCAGTCGCGGCCCCACTGCTTCTCGGTGTAGCCCTTCACGAGCGTCTCGAAGATGTCGCGGCCGACGAGCGACAGCGCCTGCTCCTCAAGGTTCTTCGGCTCGCCGATGTTCTCGGCGGCCACCTGCTCGGCGATCTTGGCCTTGGCGTCTGCCGGCGTGACGACGCCCGGCCACATCTTGGCGAAGGTGTTCATGTTAAAGGGCATGTTGTACATGTTGCCGTGGAAGTTGGCGACCGGCGAGTTGACGTAGTTGTTGAACTCGGCGAAGCGGTTGACGTAGTCCCAGACGTCCTTCATGGAGGTGTGGAAGATGTGCGCGCCGTAGCGGTGGACCTGGATGCCCTCGACGTCCTCGGTGTAGATGTTGCCGGCGATGTGGTCGCGGCGGTCGATGACCAGGACCGACTTGCCGGCACGCTTGGCGGCATTGGCAAAGACCGCGCCCGAAAGGCCGGCACCGACGACGAGGTAATCGTACTGGGACATAGATATGCTCCTTTGTATGTCAATTGGACAGTTATTTTAGTTTAGGGACAAATATACTTCATGTCTTTGTCCAAGGGATTAGTGTAGCAGATGCTCTGTTAGCAGCTCGAGCGCGTGGACGTAGCCCTGGAGGCCTTCGCCAGTGATGGTGGCGAAGCAGGCCAGGCGCGCATAGCTCACCTGGCGGAAGTCCTCGCGCGTCTCTACGGCGCTAATGTGGACCTCAACGGCGGGGATGGCGACGGCCTTGAGGGCGTCTAGGATGGCCACGCTCGTATGCGTGTAGGCAGCCGGGTTGATGACGATGCCGTCGACCTTGCCGTAAGCCTCCTGGATCTTGTCGACGATGCTGCCCTCGTGGTTGGACTGGAAGATCTCGACCTCGTCAAAACCTTGTGCGGCGCCTGCCTCCTGGCAGATATGGACCAGGCGGTCGTAGTTGTCGCTGCCGTAGATGCCCGGCTCGCGAATGCCGAGCATGTTGAGGTTGGGGCCGTTGATGACGAGTGCTTTCATGGTTGCTTCCTTTGCGGTCTGGTTGGTGGCGGGGCTTGCTGTCTGCGGCGTTTGCCCAGATAAAACCTGCCAAAATAAACCTGTCCCTTTTTGGCAGGTTTTAGAGGGTGTCGAGGAGGGCGCGTGCGGTGTTGGCGGCGCAGTCGCGTGAGTCGATGATGCAATCGGCCCAGGCGCGGTAGCGCGGCATGCGCTGCTCGGCGAGCTTATCGATGCCGTCGCGGGCGGTGATGGGGCGGCCCTTGTGGGCGAGTTCATCGAGCTTGCGGTTGAGCATCACGATCTGGCTGTTCTGATGCAGCAGCGGGTAGTTCGCGTCGCGCGTGACCGCGCCGCCGCCGGTGGAGAGCACCAGGCCGCTGCGCTTGGAGATGTCGGCCAGCGCCGCCGTCTCCTGCTCGCGGAAGGCCGCCTCGCCGCGCTCGACGATAAAGTCGGCACAGGGCATGCCCAGACGCTCCTCGAGCGCGCGGTCCAAGTCGATGTGCTCGCGGCCCGTGAGCTGGGCGATTTGCTCGCCCACGCGGGTCTTGCCCGAGCCCGGCATGCCGATGAGCGCGATGTTCTGCTCGCGGCGAGACAAGCGCTCCGTCACATCCAGGATGCGCTCGCGCGGGGTGGCTTGGCCGGTATAGCGCTCAACAGCCTGTGCCGCTTGGGCCACGAGCATCAGCAGGCCGCCGATGCAGGGGATGCCACGGCGCTCGGCCTCGAGCATCAGGCCCGTGCGGGCGGGATTGTAGACAATGTCGATGACGCCCTTGAGCGCATCGAGCCCTTCGAGCGTGCAGGGAGCGTCGGGGCAGTGGGGGAACATGCCGGCGGGCGTGCAGTTGACGAGCAGCGTCGCGTCGGACTGCTGTGCGATGTTATCGTAGTTGACTTCACTTGTGCGGCCGACAGGCACAACGACGGCGCCCAGGTCGCCGAGCACCATGCTGGCCGTGGTGCCGGCACCGCCGGTGGCGCCGAGCACGAGGACCTTCTTTCCGGCAACCTCTACGCATAACTCCTCGACCAGGCATTGGAAGCCAAAGTAGTCGGTGTTGTCGCCGCGCAGGCGGCCGTCGGGTAGGCGCGTGATGGTGTTGACGTTGCCCATGCGCTTGGCGAGTGGGCTCAGCTCGTCCAGGTAATCCATGACGGCGCGCTTGTAGGGGATGGTCACGTTGGTGCCCTCCCACTCGTCGCCCGTCATAAAGGTCGCGAGCTCCTCGGGCTCGCGCTCAAAACGCACGTACTCCAGGCCCGCGAGCTCTTTGTAGATGGTCGGGGTATAGCTGTGGCCCAGCACGCGGCCCAGCACGCCGTAGGGACGGGTTGCGGCGGTATCGGTCATCTAGAGCACCTCCGTGTAGCTGCCAAAGTAGGTGAAACTCTCGCACACGTCATCGATGGAATCGAGTAGGTCGTCGAGGGCCTTGCTGCCAAAGGGGCAGTCCAGGTCAAAGTAGAACATAAACTCAAAGTCGTGCCCGGGGATGGGGCGGCTCTCGAGCTTGATGAGGTTGATGTTGAGTGCGTAGAAGCGCTCGAGTACGCGGTAGAGCGTGCCCGGCTCGTTGGCCGTGGTGATCATGAGCGAAGTGCGGTTGGCACCGGGATAGACGCGCGGCTCGCGGCAGATGACAACAAAGCGCGTGTAGTTATTGTCCGAGTCCTGGATGTTGGGCTCCAGCACCTCCAAGCCGTAGAGCGCGGCGCAGCTGCGCGAGGCGATGGCGGCGACGTCGGTGCGCTCGGAGTCGGCGACCATCTCGGCCGACATAGCAGTGTTGGGGTACTTGGTGGCGTGCAGGCCGTGGGCTTCGATAAAGCCGGCGCACTGGGCGATGGCCTGGCCATGGCTGTAGACCTCGCGCACGTCGGCGAGCTTGGTGCCGGGCTTGACGAGCAGGTTGTGATCGATCTTGAGGCGCAGCGAACGCACGATATGGAAGTCGAACTGGGCGAGCAGGTCATAGACGGCGTTGACCGAGCCGGCAGTGGAGTTTTCGATGGGCAGCACGCCAAACTCGCAAAAGCCGTCGCGCACGGCGTGCATGACACCCTCAAAGGTCTCAAAGAACGCAATGTCGGGCACGTCGAAGAGCTTGCACGCGGCGATTTGGCTGTAGGCGCCCTCGACGCCCTGGCAGGCGACGGTGGCCGTCTGAGGGAAAGGTGTGTCAAATGCTGCTGCCGTGGCATGGGCCTTTTGCGACACGGTGATGCCCTTGAGCTCGTTGATGTAGCGCTGCTGCTCGGCCTTGCTCATGCTCATGAGGAGGCGGAACAGGGTAATGGTCTGGGCCTCGTAGCGCTCGGGTGCTCGGCTGGCAAGGTTGTTGAGTTTGGAGCGCTCGCGGGCGGGGTCAAAGACGGCCTTGCCCATCTCGATCTTTGATTTGGCGACCTCGGTGGCAATGTCCATGCGCTCGACAAAGCTATTGAGGAGCGTGGTATCGATGCCATCGATGGCCTGGCGAATATCGGCAAGGTCCATGGAGACCCCTTTCGTGAATCGTTGCCTAGGGTAGTTAATTTGGGACGGGGCTTTTTTAGCTACCCTTTGACTGGTGGCGAATCGATGGGTGCCGGGGCAAATACTCACTGGCATATGGGGGTAGCTAAAAAAGCCCCGTCCCAAATTAACTACCCTCGGGGTGGGTGGGCTAAAGCTGGGCGGCGTCCTCGAGGAGGGCGTCCCAGATGGCGAGCGCCGCGGCTGCTTCGGCTACGGGGACCGCGCGCGGGACGATGCAGGGGTCGTGGCGGCCGTGGACCGAGAGCTCGGCATTTTCCATAGCGTCCATGTCCACCGTCTGCTGTTCGCGACCGATGGAGGGCGTCGGCTTTACGGCCATTCGCCACATGACGGGTGCGCCGGTGGAGATGCCACCCAGGATGCCGCCGGCGTTGTTGGACTCGACCTCGATCTCGCCGGTCTCGGCATCAACGCGATACGGATCGTTGTTCTCGCTGCCGCGCAAAGCGGCCACGGCAAAGCCCATACCAAACTCCACGCCCTTTACGGCGGGAATGCCAAAGGCGATCTGTGCAATGCGGTTCTCGATGCCGTCGAACATGGGGTCGCCGATGCCCGCGGGGAGCCCATAGATGCCGCACTCCACGATGCCGCCGATGCTATCGAGCTCATCGCGCGCGGCTAGAATTTCCTCGCGCATGCGACCGGCAGCAGCAGCGTCAATGCAGGGCAGGTCGTTCGTAAGAATCGCCTTGCGGTCGGCCTCGCGATAGACCATGTCGTCCATGGGCAGGTCGGAGATGCCGCCGATCTGCGCCACGTGCGCCATGACCTGAATACCGCGGGCCTCGAGTGCCTGCAGCGCGATGCCGCCTGCGATGCACAAGGGAGCCGTAAGACGTCCGGAGAAATGTCCGCCGCCGGCGACATCGTGCATGTTGTGGTACTTCACGCGCGCCGGGAAATCGGCATGTCCCGGACGTGGCTTGCGGCGCAGCTCGGAATAGTCCTTGGAGCGCGTGTTGGTGTTCTCGATAATCGCGGCTACAGGTGCGCCGGTGGTGTGTCCATCGACCACACCGGCAATGATGTGCGCGGCGTCGGCCTCGCGGCGCTTGGTTGCGGTTTCATCGCGACCGGGGGCGCGACGATTGAGGAAGGCCTGTAGCTGCTCCTGGTCAATGGCGATACCGGCGGGAATGCCGTCGAGCGAGCAGCCGATAGCAGGGGAGTGCGACTGACCGAAAATGCTTAAGTGTAAAACGTTGCCAAAGGTCGAGGACATGCTACTCCTCCTCGAGCGTGACCTTGCCGCCCAGCAGGCGGTAGTGGTCAAAGAAATCGGGATAGGACTTATTGACGGCCTCGGCGCCGTGAATTACGACCTCGCCGGTGGCACGGCTTGCGGCGATGGCGGCCATCATGGCGATGCGGTGGTCGTTGTGCGAATCGACCTCGCCGCCGGTAAAGGAGTCGACGCCCTTGATGATGAGGTCGTCACCGGCAATGCGCACCTGCGCGCCCAGCGCGGTGAGCTCACGGGTGGTGGTGGCCAAGCGATCGGATTCCTTAATGCGTAGGCGGGCGCAATCGCGGATGAACGTGCGGCCTTGTGCCAGCGATGCCACGGCAGAGATAACGGGCACCAGGTCGGGGATGTCGTGCGCGCTCATCTCAAATCCGGCGAGCTTGTCGGACTGCACGGTGGCGGCGTTGGTGGAGCGCACGATGCGGGCGCCAAAGCGTGAGAGCGCGGCAAGCACGTTGCGATCACCCTGGGCCGAGCTGAGCGACACGCCTTCGACGGTGATGGGATCGGAGCCGATGGCGCCGGCACACAGCCAAAAGGCGGCGTTGGACCAGTCGCCCTCGACAGCCACGTTGCCGGGCGTGCGGTACGAGCCGCTGCTCACGCGGAAGTTCGTGACCTCGGGCTTGCCATTCTTGGCGGGGATGCGCTCGACGTTGACCTCGATGCCAAACGCCTTCATGGCCTGGATGGTCAGGTTGATATAGGGGCGGCTCTCGATAAGGCCGGTCACCTGCACGCAGGAGGGCTGGGCCAGCAGCGGGGCCGCCAGCAGCAAGCCGGAAATGTACTGCGAGCTCACATTGCCCGGCAGGATAAAGGTGCCCGGGCGCATGCGGCCGCTTGTCTTGAGCGGAAAACCGCCCAGGCCCTGCAGGTCGCAGCCGGCGGCGATGATCTCGTCCGAGAGCGGGGAGAGCGGGCGGGCACCCAGACGGCCCTGGCCCACAAAGGTTGCCTCTGCCCCCAGCGCGCAGGCGACGGGCAGCATAAAGCGGAGCGTGGAGCCGCTCTCGCCGCAGTCGAGCGTGCCGCCGGCAAGTGCCTTGAGCAGGCCGAACTCAATACTCTTCATAGTGGGATGGACTTGGAAGCCATCCTCGACGGTCTCGATGCGGGCGCCGAGCGCCGTGAGGCAGCGCACCGTGGCCTCGATATCGGCGCAGGTGGTGTTGCAGGTCACATGCGTCTCTCCGTTGGCAAGGGCGGCGCAGATGATCAGGCGGTGCGCCATCGACTTGGATGCGATGGCGGGGACGGTGCCCTTGAGTGGGGACGGAGTGATGCGGGCTAGCATGCGGAGGCGTCTCCCTTCTGGCCGAGGCCCTCGGCAATTAAATCGTGAAAGGCGGAAAGCGGCGTGCGGTCGATGCTGCAGTGGCCAATGTCGTGTGGAATCACCAGGTCGATGGTGTCACCCGCACGTTTTTTGTCGTGCAGCGCCTCGGTAAAGACGGCGTCGGCCGAAAGCTCGCAGCGGGTCTTAAGGCCGTGGCGGGCGCAGAGGTCCTCGATGCGGCCGGGCAGCTCGGCGTCGCAAATGCCGTGTAGGGCTGCGGCGCGCGTGATGATGCCCATGCCGATCGACACGCAGTTGCCGTGACCGAGTTCAAAGTGCTCGCAGGCCTCGACGGCGTGTCCGGCGCTGTGTCCAAAGTTGAGGAGCTTGCGCTGGTTGGTCTCGCGCTCATCGGCGACAACCACGGCGCGTTTAATGTCGATATTGCGGGCGATAATGAGCGCCACTCGGGCTACGTCCCGGTTAAGCAGCTCCAGTGTGAGCGGGGTCTTCTCAAGCTCGGCGAAGAGCTCCGGATCGGCGATCACGGCGTGTTTGACGACCTCTCCGCAGCCGTCGGCGAACTGCTCGGGCTTGAGGGTGGCGAGACACCCCACGTCGGCAATAACAACACTCGGCTGCCAAAAGGCGCCGGCCAGGTTTTTGCCGGCGGCCAGGTCGATGGCCGTCTTGCCGCCCACCGACGAGTCCACCATAGCGAGCAGGCTCGTGGGGATCTGCACAAATTTACAGCCGCGCATGTAGGTGGCGGCCACAAAGCCAGCCACGTCGCCTACAACGCCGCCGCCGAGTGCCACGATCACGTCGGAGCGGGAAAGCTCGTGCTCGGCCACAAACTCCAAGATGTTGATGTAGGTCTCGGCGCGCTTGTGGGCCTCGCCGGCCTCGAAGGTGCAGACACTCACCGTATAGCCCGCAGCCTCCAGGCTCTGCTTGACGGGCATCTGGTAGAGCGGACCCACATTGGTGTCTGTCACAATGACGGCGCGCGATCCGCCGGCGGTGGCGCGGACGAGCGGGCCCGCCTTCTCCAGCAAAAACGTGCCGACGTGCACCTGGTAGGGGCGTGCGGTGTCGATATCGATGGTAATCGCCATAAGCTTTGGTCCTTTCGACCTGGCGTGATAGGTGGTCTAGTGGGCGGCCTCGTCGTCGAGCGCGCGCTTGATGCGGTCGCCCTCGGCAAGGAGATTCTCAAGATAGCGCTGGTCGCGGTCCTTGAGCGCACGGCTGTAGGCGCCGAGTGCCTCGATCAGATGGTCGATCTCGAAGGCGAGTGCGTCGGCGTCGTCGATCATGAGCTCCGACCACATCTGGGGGTTGAGGTGCGCCACGCGGGTGAGGTCGCGGTAGCTACCGGCCGAAAAACCGTGGTGAAACTGGGCAGTCGGGCTTTTGACGTAGGCGTTTGAGACGACGTGCGCGAGCTGGCTCGTAAAGGCGATCACGCGGTCGTGCTCGGCGGCGGTGGTCACGCTGAACTTGCCAAACCCTAAGGGGCGCACCATCTCTCGCACCTGGCCTAAAAGCTCCAGCTTGAGCGCATCGTCCACCGCGGGCGGCACGAGCACGAGTGGCGCGCCCTGAAACAGGTCGGCACGGGAGTGAGCGTAGCCCGAGTACTGGGTGCCCGCCATGGGGTGCGCGCCCACAAAGTAAAACCCGTACTCGCGGGCGAGTTCGAAGGCACGCTCGCACACGATGCCCTTCACGCCCACGGTGTCAATCACCACGGGCCCCATGATGGCCTCGGTATCGGTGGCGTCGGCGAGCGCCTGGGCGTGCGTCTCGAGCCACTCGATGCAGGCCTCGGGGTAACAGGCCAGCACGATGATGTCGCACTCGCCGAGCGTCTCGTCGTTGAGCTCGCCGGCGACGGTGCCCATGCTGGCGGCCGTCATGACGTCATCGTCGGGGTCCCAGGCCAGCACGCGGACGCCCGCCTGCGCATAGCCGCGGGCAAAGCTGCCGCCGATGAGGCCCAGGCCCACAATGCCGGCGCATTTGGGGCCGCCCTGGTTAACGCGTGCGTTTCTCACCGTACCCATGGGCTACTCCATGGTGTCTTGGCAGACAACCTCGCGGATGGCGCGGATGCGGCGCATGGTGTCGTCGAACTGGTCGGGGGTGAGGGCCTGGGCGCCGTCGGACCACGCGCGGCTGGGCTCGTCGTGGACTTCGATCTCCAGACCGTTGGCACCGCAGGCGGTCGCGGCGAGCGCCATGGGTTCAACGTAGCGGGTGTAGCCGGTGGCGTGGCTGGGGTCGGCCACGACGGGCAGGTGCGACAGGTGGTGCAGCACCGGCACGGCGTTGAGGTCGAAGGTGTTACGGGTGCGGGTCTCGAAGGTGCGAATGCCGCGCTCGCACAGGATGACGTTATCGTTGCCCTCGCTCATGATGTACTCGGCAGCCATGAGCAGCTCGTCGACGGTGCCGGACATGCCGCGTTTGAGCAGGACCGGGGTCTTGGTCTTGCCGACCTCCTTGAGCAGGGGGAAGTTCTGCGCGTTGCGGGCGCCAATCTGCATGACGTCAATCTTCTTATCCAAGAAGACCTGCACGTCGCGCGGGTCCATGATCTCGGTGACGATCGGCATGTCGAGCTCGGCCGATGCCTCGCATAGCAGGTCCAGGCCGGCGGGGCCCATGCCCTGGTAGGCGTAAGGGGAGGTGCGGGGCTTGTAGGCACCGCCTCGCAGCATCGTGGCGCCGGCGGCCTTTACGCGGCGTGCGATGCGAATGAGGTTTTCGCCCTCGACGGAGCAGGGTCCGGCGATGACCTGGAACTGGTCGCCGCCGATCTTGATGCCGTGGCCGCAGTCGATGACGGAGTCCTCGGGGTGGAACTTGCGGTTGGCACGCTTGAACGGCTCGGAGACGCGCTGTACGCGCTCGACGACGTCCATGGACTCGAGGAGGAACGGGTCGATCTTGGTCGTATCGCCCACCAGGCCGATGATGGTCTCGTTCTCGCCCCGCGACACGTCGGTTTTGAGACCCTTCTTCTCAATCCAGCTGACGATGTGGCCGATGGCCTCATCGCTGGCGCTCTGCTTTAAAATTGCAATCATGGTGTGCCTCTCACCTCGATGGATAACCCTTGCAAAAACGGCCCGCAGTGCGAGCCGTATCATATGGTGCATGAGAGTTTATACTAATTATTTCACTTTTGCGTCCTAAAGTGAGCCGCTGCGCTTCGTCTCCCACGTAATTGCAGAGCTTTTTCTATTATTTTGTCAGCTCGTGGCGCACTTGGGTATAATGCCAACCGTTGGCCCTATTAGCTCAGGGGATTAGAGCGTCTGCCTCCGGAGCAGAAGGCCGTTGGTTCGAATCCAACATGGGGCACCATAGAGAGCAAGGCCGTCCGAACCTCGTATGGTCCGGGCGGTTTTCTTATACCGATGCGACGCGATGGGACGTGGTATGGCAGCTACAGATATCGAGCGCGGACTTTCGACCGCCGAGGTCGAGGAGCGCATTGCCGCCGGCAAGATCAACCGCAACATGGAGCTCAAGACCAAATCGGTTCGTGAGCTTATCATCGAAAATCTCTGCACGCTGTTCAATCTGATCAACGTGGTTTTAGCGATTTTGGTCATTATGACCGGATCGTTTAAGAACCTGACGTTCCTGTTCGTAGTGTTCCTCAACACCGCCATCGGTGTTATCCAGTCCATGCGCTCCAAGAAGATGGTCGACAAGCTCACGCTCCTCACTTCTAAGAAGGCCATCGCGGTGCGCGACGGCGCCGAGGTGGAGCTCGACTTGGACCAGATCGTGCTCGACGACATCATTCGCCTGGGGCGCGGGGACCAGATACCTGCCGACGCCGTGGTGGTATCGGGCGAGGCGCTCGTTAACGAAAGTCTGCTGACGGGCGAGAGCGACCTTATTAAGAAGCAACCTGGTTCCGAGCTCATGAGCGGCAGCTTTATCGACTCGGGCCTGTTGCGTGCCCGCGTGGTCCATGTTGGTGCGGATAACTATGTGGCCAAGATCAACAACGAGGCCAAGTACGTTAAAAAGGTCAATTCCGAGATCATGAACGCGCTCAACGCCATCGTGCGTTTTGCGAGCGTCATTATGATTCCGCTCGGTCTGGCCTTGTTTGCCGCGAGTGTGAGCGGGCTGTGGGACGCCGCGGGCATGTCGGGCGATAGCGCGCTTTCGTGGTGCTTTTCCGAGCTGCTGGCCGGTCGCGTGCCTTCGTCGGCGCTGCTGTCCACGGTGGGCGCTCTTTTGGGCATGATTCCGCAGGGGCTGGTACTGCTGACCTCGTCGGTGCTTGCCATCGCCACGGTGCGCCTGGCGCGCCGCAAGGTACTCGCGCAACAGCTCTATTGCATCGAGACGCTCGCGCGCGTCGACGTGCTGTGCCTGGACAAGACGGGCACCATCACGTCGGGTCGCATGGAGGTCGCGGGCACCTATCCGTTGCCCGTTGAGGGCGTGGGCTTGGCCCCGGACGAGGCACCTGTCCCCGTCGATACTACCGTGCTCGATTTTGCGCTTGCCAATGTCGCGCGCGCGACCTCGGCCGATGCCAATGAGACCTGTCAGGCGCTGCTCAACTACTACGCCGACCGCCCGGTCGAGGTGTCCGAGCCGCTGTCGGTCATTCCGTTTTCGTCCTCCAAAAAGTGGAGCGGCGCCTCGTTTGCGCAGGGCTCCTATGTGATGGGCGCGGCGCAATTTGTGCTTTCGGAGCGTATCTTTGCACAGGTCGAAAATCGTGTGGCCGAGCTTGCCGACACCTGCCGCGTACTTGTGGTGGCCCGTGTGGACGGCTTTACGCCCGATGGCGATATGGTGGGCGAGGCCGAGCCCGTGGGCTTTGTGACCATTCGCGATGAGATTCGCACTTCGGCTGCCGAGACCATCGGCTACTTTAACGAGCAGGGCGTGACCCTCAACGTGATCAGTGGCGACGACCCGCGCACGGTGTCGTCGATCGCGCGCGTGGTGGGCGTGCCGGGGGCCGATGCCTACGTCGACGCCACAACGCTCGATACGCCGACCAAGATTGATGCGGCGGTGGACCGCTATCACGTTTTTGGCCGCGTGACCCCGCAGCAGAAGCGCGAGCTCGTGCAGGCGCTCAAGCGTCGTGGCCATACCGTTGCCATGACGGGCGACGGCGTCAACGATGTGCTGGCACTCAAGGAGGCGGACTGCTCCGTAGCCATGGCCGCCGGTTCCGACGCCGCACGCAACGTGGCCGAGATCGTGCTGGTCGATAACGACTTTGCCTCGATGCCCGCCGTGGTGGCCGAGGGCCGTCGCTCTATCAACAACCTGCAGCGTTCGGCCTCGCTGTTCTTGACCAAGACGCTGTTCTCGATGGGCCTGGCGGCGCTGTGCATCGCGCTGCCGCCGTATCCCTTTGAGCCTATCCAGATGACGCTCATTAACTTCTTCTGCATCGGCGCGCCGGGCTTTGTGTTGGGCCTTGAGCCCAACAATGCCCGCGTGAAGGGGTCATTCTTGACCAACGTGCTCAAGCGCGCGCTGCCGGCGTCGGTTGCAGTCATTTTGGCCGCGGTGCTCGACATCTTTGTGGCGCGCGTGTTTGGCTTTAGCCAGCTCACGCTGTCGACGATGTGCCTTCTCACGTCGTGTGCGGCAAGCGTGAGCCTGATCTGGCGTATCTCGCAGCCGCTCACACCCTTGCGCGTGATGCTCTTTGTATTTGTCGTCGTCGGCATCTTGGTGGGCGTTATCGGATTCCCCGAGCTGCTGTCTATCGCCAACTTGTCGATGGGCGAGGCAATTATCCTTCTGGTGATTGTGGTCTTTACCTGTAGCGTGTTCTTTAAACTCGCCACGATGATGGATTCGCTTAAGCCGCGTCGCCGCCATGCCGCCACTGGCTTTGGCCGCGGCGTGCGCGTTCGCTTGGGCCGCGGTGGCGGCAAGGTGAGCTCGACGGGCTCGACGGCCGAGCGTTTTGCCAAGCGCGTCGCCGCCAACATGGCGCAGCGCCGCGAGGAGCGTACGACCCGTGAGGCCGAAGCCCGCGCGCTCGAGGGCGTGGAAAAGACCCAGCCCAAGAAAAAGAAGGGCGCGGGCGTCAAGCGCTCGCGTGTGATCAAGTCCGCCCAGGGCATTAAGGTCTCGATGCCGAGCAAGAAGAAGTAACCGTACCTCACAGGGTAGCTAATTTGGGACGGGGTTTTTAGCTACCCGGCTGATGACGCGATCTATTTGGCCGATTGGCGGCCAGGGCAGCTAAAAAAGCCCCGTCCCAAATTAGCTACCCTGCGATGTTGAATTGGTGCCCTGTGCCTTTAGGGGCGTAGCGATGTTATGCTCTAACCTCGATTGTTCGAATGATTCCGAAAAGAGGATGCCGTGATTTGCCCGCATTGTCTCAAGACCATAGAGGACGGCTCCTCGTTCTGCCCCTATTGCAATACCTATGTTGGCCCGGGCGATGGCCCCGAGCACACCGAGTTTGTGTTCTGCGAAGGCTGCGGTGCCCGTCTGTCGCCTCATGACCGTACCTGTTCCAAGTGCGGGCGCCCTGCCCCGGGCATTCTATCCGAGGATGCGGCAGCATCCGACCTGGCTGCGGGGCGCACGGCTGGTTTTCCCCGCCTGACGCAGGAGCAGATCGATACCGAGGTACCCCATGCGCCGGCCTCTGCCGCCGCGGTACTTTCCGATGCCGCCGATCCCAATGAGACCTGCGTGCTACCGGCTTTCGATAAGGATTTTGGCATTCCCAAGGTCGATATCCCGCTGCCGGTGTCCCTTCGTGACGACACTCAGTCCAAAAATCAAAAACCCAAGCGCAAGGTGCACCCGGACGAGGATGCCTACCACAAGCACAAGCGCCGTATTCCCAAGCCTCTCATCGTCATCGTGTTGCTCGCTGCCGTGTGCGGCAGTGCCTATTGGTTTGTGACGTCGGACCCCATGGGCGTTATGCCGGGCTTTTACGACCAGTTTGGCCAGGCCGCCAAGACGACGTTCCCCTCGCGCCAGAAGGGCGAGGCTACCGAGGACGAGACCAAGTCCGACGATACTGCCGAGGTGGTCCAGGAGGAGACCGTCCTTTCCGACGACCAGCTCTATACCAAGCTCGACGGTCTGTATCAGACCATCGTGTCGTATGGCGACGATGATCAGATCGGCGAGGTTGTCGACTCGTTTAACAGCGGGTACCTGCGCACGCCGCTCTCCACGCGTCAGGAGCTGTCGCAGAGCGCTTATGCCCTGCGCGACCAGATCAAAAAGACCCAAGACGAGCTCAACAACCTTAAGGTGCAAGATGATACCGTCTACACGGAGGATATCGAGCACCTCAAGCAGCTTGCCGAGTGGATGTACGAGCGCGTCGACATGATCTGCCAGAGCTGGGATATCTCGCTGTCCATTCCCGATGGCGAGTCGCTGAGCGCCCGCCAGAGTGAAATCTTGGCGCCCATCGCACAGGGCGGCAACAGCGCCCTTAACCAGTACGATGCCAATGTGAGCGCCTGGAAGCCGCAGCCGCGTTCGTAATTTGTTGCCCTCCGACGGCATAACCTGCGTGCGCAATTGATGGAAGCCCGTGCATATTGCTACAATTCGTACAAATATGCTTTAAACGCACGAGGAAGGAACCGCATGTTTGGTTTTAAGAAAGAGCTTTATACGCCCGAGTACCAGCTCGCTGGTGACGAGTGTGCGATCATCGAGACGTCGAAGGGTACGATCAAGGTCAAATTTGACGGCGAGGGCGCTCCCATCCATGTGGCGAACTTCTGCGAGCTTTCCACCATGGGCTTTTATGACGGCCTTAAGTTTCACCGCTATGTGCCCGGCTTTGTGATCCAGGGCGGCGACCCCAATACCCGCGATATGTCCGGCGCCGACGTCGCCGCCGGCCTTGAGGGCCCCGACGGTATGCCCGGCACCGGTGGCCCCGGCTACTGCATCAAGGGAGAGTTTGCCACCAACCCGCGCAACAGCCATGTCGACGGCGCGCTTGCCATGGCGCGTTCCATGGATCCCGATTCCGCGGGTTCGCAGTTCTACTTCTGCTTGGGTGCCCAGCATAACCTCGATTCCGGTTACACCGTCTTTGGTACCACGGTCGAGGGTCTCGATGTGATTTCGCAGCTGCGTGCCGGCGACGAGATCGTCCATGTCGAGATCGTTCACGAGTAAAGGGGACTTCCTTGAATAGCCAGCTGATCCAACAGGGCCGCGCCGCTTACCGCGCGGGTGATTTTTCCGCTGCAGCCCAGATGCTTGGGGCGGCAAAAACTCCCGATGAGATTATGGGTGAGGCCGATCACCTTCGAGGCAACGCCTTGATGCACCTGGGCATGTATGCCGAGGCCGCCGAGGCCTATGCCGCCGCCCTCAACGACGGGACCTATGGCAAGCGCGGCGCGCTGCTCACCAACCGCGGCAAGGCACTCGCCGCCGTGGGCGACTACACAACGGCCGCTCAGGCGTTCTCTGCTGCTACGCAGGATGCTTCTTATGCCACGCCGTTTAAGGCCTATCTGGGCCTGGGTAACGCGCTGTTCCAGTCGGGCGACTATGCCAACGCAGGTACTGCCTTCCGTCAGGCCGCCATCGACGGCGCCAATCCGGCTCCTGCCGCCGCACTCGGCGAGCTCGGTCGTTGCTTCATTAAGCTCGGCCGTCCGGCGGATGCCGTGGAGACCTACCGTACGGCTATCGACTTTGCCGGTCCCCGTGACGACACGCGCGCGCTCAACGCCGGCATGGGTCAGGCGCTTTCTGCCGCCGGCCGTCCCTCTGACGCACTCGACGCCTTTAACGCCGCTACTGCCGATGGCATCTACCAGCTTACCTCCGAGCAGGCCGATGAGCTTGCCCGCGTGCACGATTCGCTTGCCGCGCTGTCTGCCCAGACGGCTATGGCCACGGCTCCGGCGCCCGCGATGGACGCTCCTGCCGTCGATCCGCTCGATCCTACGGGCGCGACCGGTCAGTTTATGCCCGACCCCTCGGACACCGGCTTCTTTACGCTGTCCGAGTCCGAGATGGTCCAGCAGGATCGTCAGGACCGCAAGCAGGCCAAGGTCCGTCGTCGCCATCGCCATACGGGCCTCAAGGTCTTCCTGGTTTTGCTTCTGCTGATTGTTCTTGCCGCGGGTGGTTTGGGCTTTGCCTACACGCGCGGCATGGGTATCCCCTCGCAGGAGTCCGTCATCACCGATCTGTTCCAGGCTGCCGGCGACGGTGATACCGCCAAGGCCGAGTCCTGCCTGGCCTCCAGCCTGTCCGAGGACGCCAAGGCGATGATTATCTCCTCGATCCCGCAGGGCGCCACCGTCTCCGTTGAAGGTATGGACCAGTCCATGACCGAGACCACCGCGAAGGTGAAGGCTTCCCTGTCCAAGGGCGGCGAGCAGGAATATACCGTCAAATTCGTGCGCTCCGATAACCATATCGGCTGGGCGGTATCTTCGCTCGACATCGATTTCTCGTCCGCTGACAACCAGTAGTGACCTTATGAGATTTGGCGCTGCCCGGTGCTTCACCGCAAGTGAGGTGCCGGGCTTGCGCTAGTATGATGGGCTAGTAGTTTTCCAGCAATCATCCAACACATCAGGAGTTGCGTTGTTTTCTTTGATGGACATGTTCTTCGGTAGCTATGCGGGCGATCTAGCCATCGACCTCGGCACCGCCAATACGCTTGTCTCTGTGCGCGGCAAGGGCATCGTCATTCGCGAGCCTTCCGTCGTCGCCATCGACAAAAACGATGAGCGCATCCTTGCAGTCGGTATCGAGGCCAAGCGTATGCTTGGCCGTACGCCCGGCAACATTGTGGCCGTGCGTCCTCTTAAGGATGGCGTCATCGCCGACTTCGATGTCACCGAAGCCATGCTTCGCTACTTTATCGATAAGGCTTCCGAGAAGCGCTATCCGTGGACCCCTCGTCCGCGCGTCGTCGTATGCGTTCCCTCCGGTGTCACGTCGGTCGAGAAGCGCGCCGTGTTCGAGGCTACGATTCAGGCAGGTGCCCGCCAGGCCTATCTGATCGAGGAGCCCATGGCTGCCGCTATCGGTGCTGACTTGCCTGTCGAGGAGCCGACCGGCTCCATGGTCATTGACATCGGCGGCGGCACCACCGAGGTTGCCGTTATCGCCATGGGCGGTATCGTCGTGTCGCAGTCCATCCGCATTGCCGGCGACGAGTTCGATCAGGCTATCCTCACGCATGTTCGCGATGCCTACAATTTGGCCATCGGCGAGCGTACGGCCGAGGACATTAAGATTAAGGTCGGCTCTGCCGTGCCGCTCAAGGACGAGCTCGACGTCGAGGTCAATGGCCGCGACGTGATCACGGGCCTGCCCAAAACCGTGCGCATCGAGAGCGAGGAGATTCGTCGTGCGCTCAATAAGCCGCTCGACGAGATGGCCAAGGCCGTCAAGGACGCACTCGACGCCACACCGCCCGATCTTGCCTCGGACCTTATGTACTACGGCATTCTGCTGACCGGCGGCGGAGCGCTGCTGCGCGGCCTCGACGTGCGCCTGCGCGACGAGACGGGCGTTTCGGTCAACGTGAGCCCCACGGCGCTCGACAACGTCGTAAACGGTTGCGCCCGCGTGCTCGAGGCCAACGCGTTTGACGGCGGTTTCGTCCAGACCAATGCTTAATTTCCAAAAGGTGGATTCCATTTGGCACGATCTTCGGGTTTCTCTTCAAATCTGAATACCAAACGACAATCAACGGGTATGCGCCCGTTGATTGTTTTCAGCCTGATTTCTGTGTTGCTGCTCACGTTTTACATTCGAGAGGGCGAGGCCGGGCCGATACATGCCGTGCGTTCGGGCGTCACGACAATCACCTCTCCGGTGCGTTTTGTTGGCTCGGCGGTGGCGGCACCATTCAATGCCATCGGCAACGTGTTCTCCAACCTCACCGCTTCGCAGGAGTCGCTCGACGACCTTAAGAAGCAAAACGAGGTCCTCACTTCCAAGGTCGCGGAGCTTTCCGAGGCCCAAAAGACCGCTGAGCGCCTTGAGGGTCTTGTGGGCCTGCAGTCGACCTACAACCTCAAGTCCACTGCGGCTCGTATTGTCGGAGCCTCGGGTGACGCCTGGACGTCGACCGTCACCATCGATAAGGGTTCTGCCGACGGGCTTACCATCAACATGCCCGTGACGAGCTCGGCCGGCGTCATCGGCCAGATTATCGAGGTTTCGGCCAAGACATCGATCGTGCGCCTGATTGGCGACGAGAACTCGGGTGTGTCCGCCATGGTGCAGGACACGCGCGCACAAGGCATGCTACAGGGCCAGCCCGATGGCACGCTGCGTCTTGAGTACGTGAGCGTCGACTCCGATGTTAAGGTTGGCGATATCATCGTGACCTCGGGCATCGGTGGCGTGTTCCCCAAGGGACTGCCGCTCGGCACCGTGTCTTCGGTCGAGAAGTCGGCTAACGACGTGTACTACACCATTGTGGTGCGTGCGCAGACCACGGCCGAAAACAACGAGGAAGTGCTCGTCATCACCTCGCTCACCGACGAGCAATCGGCTTCGGACGATGATGTGAGCTCGGCCAATAGTGCCCCGCAGGGCTCGTCGCGCGATGCCGCGACTCAGTCTAAGGACGAGAAATCGGATGATGATCCCGACACGGCCGAAGCGTCCGATTCTGGATCGAGCGAATAGGGAGGCATGTCCATGGATCTACACGAGCAGGGGACTGGCTCCCGCGCCTTTGCAATCGCCGCTATCGTCTGCGTGCTGTTGCAGGCGGGACTGGCACCGCAAATCTCCATCGCGGGCGGTCGCGTCAACTTTATGATCATCTTGGTGTGTCTGAGCGTGTTTTCGGGCGACCCTACGCGTGCCGTCGTATGCGGCTTTTGCAGCGGTCTGTTTTACGACCTTTCCGCCGCCGTGCCGGTGGGCGTTATGTCGCTGCTGCTGACCGTGGGCAGTTTTGCTTTGGTGCACAGCGCGGCTGGTCAGACGGGCGGCTCGCCGAGTGCGCGCGGCATTACCGTGGGCGCCTTTGCGCTTGCCATCAACGTGGTCTACAGCATCATCTTGCTGTTTATGGGTCTGGAGACGAGCTTTGTGGTGGCCATCTTTGGGCACGCTCTGCCGTCCTCGATTCTGACGGGCTTGATTTCCATTCCGTTTTTGATGTCCGGCGCCGCTCCGCAGTCTGGCTATGGGTTCTCCGCGCGCGGTGGGCGTCAGACGGGCATGCGCTTTAAGCCCAAGACCCGTAAGCTCAAATAGGGGAGGCCTGTAGATGTCTTCCCAGTTGACGGTTGTTGTCGCCGGTATCGCGCTGGTCGTGGCCATTGTGGTCGCGCTGGTCATCATGCGCCGCGGCGACTCCCGCTTTACCTACGACACACAGCACGGAACGGCCCCGCGCGCCACCGAGGGCGAGGGCAATACGGCCGCCACGGCCTTCAAGGGCCGTTTTTCCATCCTCACCACGGGCGTGGGCGCCATGTTTGCCGCGCTTGCCGTTAAGCTGTGGGGCATGCAGATGGTCTCGTCGGACTACTACGACAAGCAGGCCAAGAGCAATCAGACCCGAACCGTTACCACACCTGCCGTGCGTGGCCGCATCTTGGACCGCAACGGCGTCGCACTGGTGCAAAACCGCCCCTCGCTCGCCGTCGTCGCCTATCGCGATCTTGCTGACGACAAGGTACTGGTGCGTCATCTTGCCAACGTGCTCGGCATGCCGTATGTCGCGGTGTTGCGCAACATCCAGGACAATTCCGAGGGCGCGCAGAGCCTGCATACGATCGCGACCGACGTGCGCCGCTCTACCGTCGCCTACATTCAGGAGCACGCCGGTGAGTTTCCCGGCGTGAAGATCGCCGAGCGCACCGAGCGCCAGTACCCGTATGGCGAGACCGCCTGCCATATTTTGGGCTATACCGGCACCATTACCTCCGAGCAGCTCGAGGCGCAGAACAAGAAGTTGTCGGACGGCAACGAAAGCGCGGCTGGCCAGATCTCGTATCAGTCGGGCGATATTGTGGGTCAGGCGGGCGTAGAGATTTACTATGAAAACCTGCTGCAGGGCATTCGCGGTGAGCAGACCGTGAAAGTTGACGCCTCGGGTAACGTTACCGGTCAAGCCGGCGCCGTTCCCGCCAAGGCCGGTTCTGACATTAAGCTTACGCTCGATCTTAAGATTCAACAGGCCTGCGAGACGGCTCTGGCGAATGCCATTGAGCTTGCCAAGACCACGGGCCATAGCAATGCCGGCAACGGTGCCGTGGTGTGCCTTGACCCCAACAACGGCGAGATCTTGGGCATGGCAAGCGAACCCAAGTTTGATCCTTCTGTCTTTATCGGCGGCGTTTCCAATGACGTGTGGACCGAGCTTAACGATGACGAGGGCTCGCATCCGCTGCTCAACCGCGCCATTAGCGGCCAGTACATGTCCGCCTCGACCATCAAACCCCTCTCGGCGTTGGCTGGCCTCGAATTTGGCACGTACACTTCGAGTCAAACGACCAACTGCACGGGATATTGGACCGGCTTGGGCAAATCCTGGGGAAAGTACTGCTGGCTGCACTCCGGCCACGGCACGATGACGTTGCAGTCCGGTATCGCCAACTCCTGCGACCCCGTGTTCTACGATATGGGCAAGGCCTTTTTCTACAGCGACCAGCATCCCGAAGGCCTGCAAGAGGTCTTTCGCCGTTGGGGCCTGGGCAAGACTTGCGGCATCGACCTGCCGAGTGAGGGTGCGGGCCGCATTCCCGATGCCGAGTGGAAAGAGTCGTACTTTACCGACGCCTCGGCCGAGGACCGCAAGTGGAATGCCGGCGATATGACCAACATCGCCATCGGTCAGGGCGACATTCTGGTGACACCGCTGCAGATGGCCTGCGCCTACATGGGTATTGCCAACGGCGGCAAACAGTATGTGCCGCATGTGTTCTTGTCTGCTGTCTCGCGTGATGGCGACGGCGATGCCTACAAGTACAACGGCAAGGGCAAAAAGAAGCGCCTTGAGGCCCATATTAACAACGATGCCGATCTTGCACTGGTCCGCAACGGCATGCACGATGTGATTTACTCGGCGTCGACTTCGACCGCCGCGCACTTTAACTCCCTGACTCCTACGGTCTACGGCAAGTCCGGCACGGGCGAGAAGAGCGGCGAGGACGATTACGCGTGGTTTTGCGCCTACGCGCCGGCCGATGACCCCAAGTACGTGATCGCCACTGTCTTGGAACAGGGCGGTGGCGGCTCCGATACCGCGCTGCACGTTGTGCGCGATGTCCTCGGTGCGATTTATGACGAGCCCGACACGTCGACGGCCACGGGCGATTCCTCGGTTCGATAGGAGGTTGCGATGGACTTTTCGCCGGCGGACCTGTTCCGCTCAACCAAAACCGGCTCTCGCAGCAGCCTGGACCGCGTCAACAAGCAGATTTCCGCATCGCGCGGAACGTTTCGCCAAAAGGTGCACGTCGGCGTGCTGTTGGCGACTGTGGCGCTCGTCACCTATGGCGCCATTATTATTTGGTCCGCCTCGCAGTTTAAAGCCGACGCCTCATTCTCGCGTCACCTGCTGGGTATCGGTATTGGCGCGGTGCTGGCGGTGCTCGTCTGGCGAACCGACCTGCGCGGCATTTCCAACTTCTCGACGGCCCTGCTCGTCATCGATCTCATCGTGATCTTCTCGCCTAAGATTCCGGGCCTGTCCTACACGGGCGGCTTGGGAATGACGGGTTGGATCAAGATTCCCGGTATCGGTTTAACATTCCAGCCCGTTGAGCTTGCCAAGCTCATCACCATCTTCTTTATGGCCACGCTTGGCTCGCAGTACAACGGGCGCATCGATACCGCTCGCGACTACATTAAGCTCTGCGGCATGCTGTCCGTTCCGTTTTTGGCCGTCGTCGCCATGGGCGACCTGGGCTCGGGTCTGGTCGTGCTGGTGTCGGGCGCCATCGTCGTCTGCATGAGCGGTGCGCGCCGCGAATGGGTGCTGTCGACTTTGGCTCTGCTCGTGGGTTTGGTGGCGCTCGTCCTGGCGCTCGATTCGGTCTTCGATTCGCTGCTCGGTCACGATGTGCTCATTAAGCAGTACCAGATGAATCGTCTGACGGTCTTCATCGACCCCGACAACGCCGATTCGGACGATGCGTACAACCTGCAGCAGTCGTTGATCGCGGTCGGCTCGGGCGGTTTCTTTGGTAAGGGCCTGGGGCATGCGACGCAGTCGGCCGGCGGCTTTCTGCCCGAGTTCCATACCGACTTCGTCTTCGCCTTTTTGTCAGAGACGTTCGGTTTCTGCGGTTCCTTTTTGTTGCTGTGCCTGTACGTGCTGCTCATCTTCTCGACGATCCGCGTCGCCTTTAAGTGCGAGTCTCTGTTTCTGCGCTTGTCATGCGTGGGTATTGTCGGCATGTGGGCATTCCAGACGTTCGAGAACATCGGCATGTGCATTGGCATGATGCCGATTACCGGTATTCCGCTGCCGTTTATTAGCTTTGGTTCGTCCTCGATGATGATCCAGTTGCTGACGGTGGGTATCGTACAATCCATATGGCGGCATCGTTCGGGCGCCGCGTAACCGCTGGAGGGGTTTGCCATGAAGATTCCCGTGGAAAAGCTGACCCGCGCTTTTAAAATGGGCGCGACCACCAAGAGGGATTCCGATACGCCGGTGCGCGTTTCGGTCTACCTCGATTCGACCGCCTCGCGTTTTTTGGTGGAGACGGTGCGCGATGCCTTTGTGCCGCAGACGACCTCGGGCATTGTCCGCGTTGAGCGCCTGGGGGAGGAGCGTATCGTCCCCAAGACCGATACCGACGTGGTGCTGGTGCTTTCGTGCGGATCTGAGCGCCTTGAGAGCGCTGTACAGGAGCTCGTCATTGCCGGTGCGCCCGTGTGCGTGCTGGCCGAGTCCGCTGTCGAGGTGCCTTTTATCCAGGAGTCCACGCCCATGCTCGGCGTGGTAGCGGCCACCGATAAGACGTATCTGCTCGAGACACTCGCCCGCTGGATCCTGGACCGTACGGAAAAGGAGACGGCCTTTGCGGCGAACTTTGCCTTTATGCGCATCGCCGCCGCCAACCGCATCATCACCTCGTGCGCGCTTACCAATATGGCGACGGGCGCGCTGGTGTTTTTGCCGGGGGCCGATTATCCCGTTATGGCGCTGGCGCAGGTTGGCATGCTCTTTGAGCTTGCGGCCATCTTTGGACGCGGCATTAAGCCCGAGCGCGGCTATGAGGTCGCGGGCGTGCTTGCCGGCGGCTTGGTAATGCGCGCCGTCACTCGCGCCCTGGTAAAGCAGACGCCGCATATCGGCTTTGCCGTCAAGGCGCTCTCCGCCGCCGTCGGCACCTATGGCATGGGTCGTGCGCTCGTGTCTCTCTACGAGCGCGATATCGACTACAGCCGTGCCAACGAGGTGGTTGCCGCCACGTTTTCTCGCGTCCGCGACCTGGTGACTACGGTTGCCGGCGCTACCCGTCCCATGAATCCTTTTGAGGATGCATCCGATCTCGCTGCTTAGGGGTTTCTTTTGCGCGTTCCATATCAAGACTGTTTTCATTTGATCGAGCCGCTGCTCGCGAAGGTCGAAAAGCCGAGTCGCTATATCGACCACGAGTGGGGTACGCTCTCCAAGGCCGATGCCGACTATCGTTGCTGCATGATTTACCCGGACGTGTACGAGGTCGGCCTGCCCAACCAGGGTATCGCCATCCTGTACAACATCCTTAACCAGGCCGAGGGCATCTCCTGTGAGCGCGGTTATGTGCCGTGGCCCGATATGGGCGATGCCATGCGCGAGGCCGGTATCCCGCTGCTGTCGCTCGAGGGCGCAGCGCCCGTGGCCTCGTTTGATATCGTCGGTATGCATGTGCCGCACGAGATGGCCGTGACAAACTTTCTCGAGGCGCTCGATCTAGCCGGCATTCCGCTGCTGGCGGCCGACCGCACCGAGGACGATCCCATCATCGTCGCCGGCGGACCTTCGGTTTATAACCCCGAGCCGTATGCGGCCTTCTTCGATGCCATCCTGATTGGCGAGGGTGAGGAGTCGCTGCTCGAGATCTGTCAGTTGCATCGCCGCCTGCGTGACGAGGGCGTCCCGCGCGCCCAGATTGTCGAGCGGTTCGCGACCGTCTCCGGTACCTACGTGCCGTCGCTGTACGAGGTGCGCTATGACGAACCCTGCTCACCGCATGGCTACACCGTGCCGCGCGAGGGCAAGGACGTGCCGCCGGTGGTCTACAAGCGCGTCGTCGAGGACTTTGGCGCTACCAATCCGTTGTCGCAGTCGTGCGTGCCCTATGCGCAGCTCGTTCACGATCGCCTGTCTATCGAGATCCTGCGCGGCTGCGCTCGCGGCTGCCGTTTTTGCCAGGCCGGCATGACGTATCGCCCGGTGCGCGAGCGTTCGGCAGACCAGATCGTGTCCTCGGTGATCCAGGGCCTGGAAAAGACCGGCTATGACGAGGTGTCGCTTACCTCGCTTTCGACCACCGACCACTCCTGCATCCGCGACGTGCTCGGTCGCCTTAACCGCCGCCTGGAAGATACGGGCATTCGCGTGTCCATTCCCTCGCAGCGCCTGGATTCGTTTGGCGTGGATATGGCCGAGTCGGTCGCCGGCGAAAAGAAGGGCGGCCTGACGTTTGCCCCCGAGGCCGGTAGCCAGCGCATGCGCGACATCATCAACAAGAACGTGACCGAGGAGGACGTGGACCGCGCGGCCAAGGCGGCCTTCGAGGCCGGCTGGAACCGCATGAAGCTCTACTTTATGATGGGTCTTCCCGGCGAGCGCGACGAGGATATCGTGGCCATCGCCAACCTGGCCGACCATGTGCTCGAGCTCGGCCGCTCCGTGGTACCCAAGGCGCGCCGCGGCTCCATCTCGGTGTCCATCTCGGTGTCGGTGTTTATCCCCAAGGCCGCCACGCCTTTCCAGTGGTGCCCGCAGCTCGATTACGACGACGTCAAGCGCCGCCAGAAGCTGCTCGTCACGAGCGTTCGCAACCGTGCGGTCCGCGTACACTACCACGATGCCGAGACCTCGCTTATCGAGGCGGCGCTGTCTCGTGCAGGCCGCGACATGACGCCGGTCATCATCGATGCCTGGCGTGCCGGTTCGCGTTTTGACGCCTGGGTGGAGCATTTCTCGCTCGATAACTGGAAGGAGGCCGCCGCCAAAAACGGTATCGACCTCAACGAGCTCGTGCACCTGCCCTACGAGCTGGACTGGCATCTGCCCTGGGAGCACGTGAGCCCCGGTTGCTCGCGCGGCTTCCTCGAGCGCGAATACCGTCGCTCGCTGGAGGGTGTCACGACCCCCGACTGCACCCGCACGTCGTGCACCGGCTGCGGAATCTGCCCTACGCTCCACGCCAAGAACGTATTGGTGGGTGATCGCGCATGAGTGAGCGCTTGACCGACAATCCCACGCTCTTTAGGCTGCGCGTTCGCTATGGCAAGCGCGACCGCCTTAAGTATCTGGGCCACCTGGAACTGATTCATACCATTGAACGCATCGTGCGTCGCGCGGGCCTGCCCTATGCCGTGACGCAGGGCTTCTCTCCGCACATGCGCGTGGGTTTTTCCTCCGCGCTGCCCGTGGGCACGTCGTCGACCTGCGAGTGGTATGACCTGTTTATGACCGAGTTCGTCGCGCTCGACGAGGCCTTTGGGCGCCTGGCGGCGGCATCTCCGGCCGATCTGGCCCCCATCGAGGCTGCATACATCGACGTGCGCACGCCGGCGCTCACGGCCCAACTCACGCGTCTGTCGTATCGTATCGACCTGCATCTGGACCCTGACGCGCCGGTCGCCGTCGACGAGGTGCGTCGCGCAATCGACACGCTGCGTGCGGGCCACGGCATCGACTATGCGCGCGGCAAAAAGAGCAAGCGCCTGGACTTGGACCATACGCTCGTGGGCTACGAGCTTAAGGCGGGGGAGCGCCCGGACCATCTGGTGCTCATGCTCGACACTCATGCCGACAACGAGGGCTCCATGCGTCCTGAAATTTTGCTTTCTGCTGCTGATGTTTTGTTGCAGGGCTTGACCCCGGGCGTCGATGCACCTATTGTTTCCACCGGTATGCAAGACCTCGTGACCATCTGCTCCTACGATGTCGAGCGTCAGAATCAAGCATGCGAAGACGACGAGGGCCGACTCGTCAGCCCCATACCTGTGCGAACTTGTGGATTTGCTCCACATACTCGTTGACGGGGGTATTATCGCCTGCTACTATATTCGGCTGTTGCACTAACTGATGCATGAAGGGCAAGTAAACATGTACGCAATCGTTAACACGGGCGGCAAGCAGTACAAGGTCGCCACCGACGATGTCATCACCGTCGAGAAGATCGAGGGCAATGAGGGCGACAAGGTCACCCTGCCGGTCATCTTCCTCAACGATGGTAAGAAGATCGTCACCGATCCCGACAAGCTGGCCAAGGCCAAGGTTACCGCTCAGATCGTTGAGCAGTTCAAGGGCGAGAAGCAGCTGGTCTTCAAGTTCCACAAGCGTAAGCGCTATCGTCGTCTGAAGGGTCACCGTCAGCAGCTCACCAAGCTGAAGATCGTGAAGGTTCAGGCTACCTCCCGCGCCAAGAAGGCTGTCAAGGCAGAGGCTGAGGCTGTTGCCGAGGCTCCCGTCGCCGAGTAGATTACACTCGTAACGAAAGAGTAGGTATACACAATGGCACACAAAAAAGGACTCGGTTCCTCCCGTAATGGCCGTGACTCCCGCGGTCAGCGCCTTGGCACGAAGCGCTTCGCCGGCCAGACGGTAACCACGGGCACGATTCTCGTCCGTCAGCATGGCACGCACATCCATCCGGGTGCGAACGTTGGCCGTGGCAAGGACGACACGCTGTTCGCGCTGGTCGACGGTACCGTTGAGTTCCACAAGGGTATCAAGCACAGGGTCAGCGTACGCCCGCTCGCGAACGCGTAATTCACCCTTCATAGAGCACATATGTGGGAGGCACTTGAGTTTTAGGATTCAAGGGTCTCCCTCTTTTTTGTAGGAGGCGATTCTGTTGTCACAGTTCACCGATATCAGCCGCATAAACGTTTGCGGCGGCGACGGCGGAGCCGGATGCATGTCGTTTAGGCGCGAGGCATTTGTTCCCAAGGGCGGCCCCGATGGCGGCGACGGCGGCCGTGGCGGCAATGTCGTCATCCAGGCCGATGCTCAGCTGTCTTCGCTGATCGATTACCGCTTTAAGCATCACTTTCGTGCCGAGCGTGGCACGCACGGCCAGGGCGCCCGTCGCAATGGCAAGAGCGGCGAGGACCTGATTTTGAAAGTTCCCATGGGCACCGTAGTCCGCGAACTCGATCCCGAGACGCAGACCCCGATGTTCGAGATTGCCGACCTGGTGCACGATGGCGAGCGCGTTGTCGTGGCGCCCGGTGGGGCCGGCGGTCTGGGCAACACCCACTTTGTGACGTCGGTGCGCCGCGCGCCCGCGTTTGCTCAGCTGGGTGAGCCTGCCGAGGAGCACTGGATCGAGCTCGAGATGAAACTTATGGCCGATGCCGCGCTCGTGGGCTTTCCCTCGGTGGGCAAGTCCTCGCTCATCGCGCGTATGAGCGCCGCCCGTCCTAAGATCGCCGACTACCCGTTTACCACGCTTGTGCCCAACTTGGGCATGGTGCGTGCCGGTGAGTACTCCTATGTCGTCGCTGACGTACCGGGTCTCATCGAGGGTGCGAGTGAAGGCAAGGGCCTGGGTCACCAGTTCCTGCGCCATATTGAGCGCACTGCTCTGATCATGCACGTTGTCGATATGACGGGCGGTTTTGAGGATCGCGATCCGGTTGAGGACTATCGCATCATTAACCGTGAGCTCGAGCAGTATGGTGCCGAGCTCTCGGAGCGCCCGCAGATCGTCGTCGCCAACAAGTGCGATGCGCCGGGCACGGCCGACAAGATTGCCGACCTTAAGCGCGCGGCGCTCGACGACGGCCACATGTTTTTTGCCGTTTCTGCCGTGACGGGTGCCGGCCTCAACACGCTGATGCTTGCCGTGGGCGAGCAGGTGGCTAAACTCCGCGCGGAGCTTGCGGTCTCTGATGAGCCGGTCGATTTGCGCGATGAGGAGTGGGAGCGTCGCCGCCTGCAGCGCGAGAAGCGCTTCCGCATTGTTGAGGAAGAGCCCGGTGCTTTCCGCGTGGTTGGTCGCGTGATCGAGCGCATGGTTATCCAGACCGACTGGGAAAACGAGGAAGCCGTCATCTACCTGCAGCATAAGTTTGCCCGCATGGGCGTTGACGACGCGCTCGAGAAGGCCGGCTGCCGTGCGGGCGACGAGGTCCGCATTTGCCAGCGCGCCTTTGACTTTGAGGGCGCCGAGGATTTCTCGGAATACGAGGACGAGCTCGAGGATGCTGGCGTTGAGGTTATTGACGTAGCGGCCGAGGGTGCGGACGTGGCTCATGTCGCCGAGGGCTCCGAAGGCACTACCGAAGTCGACGTTATTGAGACCCTGGAGGGCGAGTAGGCCATGTCGCTGCGCGGTGGAATCGGATTGCCTGAGCTGCCCATCAAGGATGGGCACGAGTTTCGGCTTGGCATTATGGGCGGCACCTTTGACCCGATTCATTACGGGCACTTGGTTACCGCCGAGCAGGCTCGCGAGTCGCTCGACTTGGACGCTGTGCTTTTTATGCCGGCAGGCTCTCCTGCCTTTAAGCTCGACAAACCGGTGACGCCTGCTGAGGACCGTTATGCCATGACGGTCCTCGCGACTGCCGCGAACCCGGCCTTTTTGGCAAGCCGCTTCGAGATCGATCGTGCCGGTGTCACCTATACAGCCGATACGCTGCGTGCCCTTCGCGAGTTTTACCCGCCACAGGTGAAGCTTTACTTTATTACGGGTGCCGATGCGATTATCGATATTGTGACCTGGCACAATGCTCATGAGATTGCCGAACTGGCAACCTTTATCGCTGCGACACGTCCCGGCTTTGACATCGATACGGCCCGGGCGAGGATTAAGGAATCGGGGCTGCCATTCGATGTGCGCTATATTCAGATTCCGGCGCTGGCGATTAGCTCGACCAACATTCGCAAGCGGGTTGCCCGCGGCATGAGCGTGCGCTATCTTACGAGCGAGTCCGTGCTCGGCTATATCCGTAAACGCGGCCTGTATGCCGATCTTGGGCAAGACGATTTTGATTGACGGGGGGAAACGTTGTCGGTAGAAGATCAGTTTGAGGGCGACGAGCGCGCGCTCTTGACGCGTATCCACGAGTTGCTCGATGTGCGCATGAAGGATAAGCGTAAGCGCTACGTGCATTCGCTCGGGGTTGCCGAGACGGCGCTGCACCTAGCCGAGGTATACGGTGTCGACCGCTTTGATGCCGCTGCCGCCGGCCTGATCCATGACTGGGACAAAGTGCTCTCCGACGACGAGCTGGTCACGCGCGCTCTGCATTACGGCATTAAGATTGCCGGCTCTCCGTATGCCGCGACGCCGCTTTTGCATGGCCCGGTTGCCGCCTATGAGCTTCCGCAGCTTTTTCCCGAGCTGTCGCCGGCGGTCTTTCAGGCTGTCGACCGCCACACCGTGGGCGCTTGCGACATGACGCCGCTCGATATGGTGGTCTTTGTGGCCGATGCCATCGAACCCAACCGCCACGGCGATTATGCCCATGCGCTGCGCAAGATGGTGGGGAAGTCCTCGCTCAATGAGTTGTTCTTCTCCTGTTTTGCGCAGGGTCTGGTCTATGTGATCCAGTCCGGGCGCTATCTTTATCCCACGGCTATTACGATTTACAACCATTACGCCCAGCTGCGCTAGCTCGGGTGCGTCTAGAAAGAGGTATTCCATGGCCGATGAGACCATGACCGACGAGCAGATTCTTGAAGGTGCGGAGCACAAGAGTTTCGTGGCCACGTTCGACCGCACCGCCGCGACGCTCTCCGCCAGCGGTGTCGCCGCCGAGGATGTCGCCCGCGCTGCCGCGCAGGCCGCCTACGACAAGAAAGGCGAGGACGTTCAGGTGCTCGACCTGACTGAGCTTTCCGATGTGTGCGACTACTTTGTCCTTGCTACCGGCACCAACAACCGCCAGGTTGATTCCATCGTCGACGAGATTGAGGAGAAGGTCGCCGAGGCTTGCGGCGAGCACCCGTTTTCCATTGAGGGCCGCGAGCAGAAGACCTGGATGCTCATGGACTACGGTTCGGTTGTCGTCCACGTCTTCACTCCCGAGGCGCGTGAGTTCTACCGCCTCGAAAAGCTCTGGGGCGACGCTCCCCAGCTCTCCCTGGACCTCCTCTAGTAGCTCATTTGGGACGGGGGGCTTCTCATTAGTTAATTTGGGACGGGGCTTTTTTAGCTACCCTCAAGTATTTCGCCGGGCGGTCGCGTTTTCCGCGACCGCCCGGCTTTCTTTTTGTTCAAAAGTAGCTAATTTGGGACGGGGCTATTTTAGCTAACCCTACAAATCGGTTGAGTTTTATTCCGGCCCCGGGTGATTCGCTGCCAGCTGAAGGGTAGCTAAAAAGCCCCGTCCCAAATTAGCTACCCCGTACTACCCTGACAATCTAAAGTAGCTAAATAAGCCCCGTCCCAAATTGACTACTTAGTGGGAGGAGAAGCGTGATTGGCGGCCGAAGGATAGGGCGGTGTCGCCGAACTTGTCTCGGACTGCGTCGATGGCGACGGAGAGGTCACGGCGGTCGCTGGATTGGGCTCCGCGGTCGTCGACCTCGCAAAACAGGTCGGTCTGTATGCCGCCTTGATGATTGAAGTCACTCATGCCTATGCCGGCAAGGCGTACATGCATTCCTTCCTGCCAGATGTTGTCGAGCAACTCGATCGCTACCGCCACAAAGATGTTCTCGTCGTCGGTGGGATGGGGGAGTCGTCGCTGTGCCGAGCGACCGCTGCCGTACGAGTACTTAAGTTTGAGCGTCACCGTGGTGCCGGTAAGCCCCTGGCGGCGCAGGCGACGTCCGACGGATTCGCCCAATAATGCAATCGCCGCTTCGATGTCCCCGCGCTCGGTCAAATCTTTCGCAAAGGTGCGCTCATTGCTTACCGACTTGACCTCACGCTCTTCATCGAGGCTCGTGACTTCGGAAACCTCGAGCCCCAACGCACGCTGGCGCATGCGCTCGCCGTTAACGCCAAAAATCGCAGATAGTGTGGATTCCGGTGCGCGCGACAGCTCGCCCAGCGTGTAAATCCGCATGCGGCGCAGCCGCTCCTCGGCCGAGCGCCCGATACCGCTCATGGCAGAAACGGGTAACGGCGCCAGAAAACGCTGCTCAGTTCCCGGGCGTACGACCGTAAGCCCAAACGGCTTGTCTCGCTCGCTTGCAATCTTGGCCACCGTTTTGTTGCAACCGACGCCGATGGAGCAGGTCACCCCCAGTGCCGCCACGCGATCGCTGATGCGTCGTACGACGAGCAGTGGGTCCTCGGGCGCAAAGCGGCCCGGCGTGATGTCGATAAAGGCCTCGTCGATGGACACGCGCTCAACGCGCGGGGTCTCGTCGGCAAGTATAGCCATGACCTGTGCGCTGACCTCGTGGTAGCGATCGAAATGCCCGTGTGTCCAAATGGCCTGCGGACATAGGCGGCGCGCCTCGGCCGAGGGCATGGCGGAGTGCACGCCAAAGCGACGTGCCTCGTATGAGCAAGTGGAGACGACGCCGCGCGATTCGGCGTCTCCGCCCACGATAAGCGGCTTGCCGCGCCACTCGGGATGATCGAGCATCTCCACACTCGCAAAAAACGCATCGAGATCCATCAGACCCACCGCCGGACCCGTCCAGGGTGGCGGCGCGACGCCCGCAGTATCCTCATAACCGTATGTATGTTCGCATCTTTTCATGGCATGAGTATACCGCGCAGCTCATGTGGGGTGCGTGGATGTGCTTGCAAATCGCGAATTCTTGTCTAAGATATGGATTTGCCTTCGACTACACCGAAGAAGTTGGTCTCACGGACTTCACCTGCCCGCGTCGATGGCGTATTATGTTCAACTGTTTGTTTGTAGTTGCAGCCTAAAGCTGCTTGGTTGGAGGAGTTTCCTTTGGCAGTCAAGATTCGCCTTGCTCGTCACGGCGCTAAGAAGCGTCCGTACTACCGTGTCGTCGTCGCCGATTCCCGCGCCCCGCGTGACGGTCGTATCATCGAGGAGGTTGGCCGCTACAATCCGATGACCGCCCCCAAGACCATCAACCTCGATCTCGAGAAGATTGCTGACTGGCAGTCCAAGGGCGCTCAGCTCACCGACGCTGTCGCCGCCCTGGTCAAGGCCGCCAACGAGGGCGAGAAGACCGAGACCGTCGTCAAGAAGTCCAAGAAGCAGCTCGCCAAAGAGGCCGAGGCCGCTAAGGCTGCCGCTGAGGCCGCTGAGGCCGCTGAGGGCGCCGAGGAGTAAATCGTGCCTGAGGTTGACGCTGCACAGCTCGAGGGTGAGGCAATGCTCTCAGATCGCATCGCCGATCTCGTCGAATATCTCGTTGTTCAGATCGTCGACGACCCGGATTCCGTGAGCCTGGAAGTTATCGATGGCGACGATGCCTCAACTATTGAGGTTTCGGTCGCCGAGGATGACGTAGCTAAGGTTATCGGCCGTCGCGGCCGTACCATCAAGGCCATTCGCACGCTCGCCCGTGCACTGGCCGCTCGCCTCGACACTTCCGTCGAGGTAGAGGTTCTGGGCTAGGACCTTGAGGTCCCAGTACAAAAACATCGCCCGTGTGGTTAAGCCGCATGGAAGGAAGGGGGAGGTCCTCGCGCAGCCGCTGCGGGGGCTTCCTTCTGTATTGGAGCCTGGTATGCGTGTCGCCCTGACGCCACCGGCGCTCAAGCGTGACCGCTTTTGCACGGTTACATCCGTTACCGATACGGGCGATGGCGATCTGGTTTCGCTTGAGGGCATTGACGACTTGACGGCCGCCGAGGGCATCACGGGTTGTTTCGTTCTGGCGAACCGTGATGACTTTGAGCTCGATTCACTCGATGCCGCCTATACCGACCTTATGGGTCGCGAGGTGGTTGACGAGCGCTTTGGGTCGCTCGGAACGATCGTTGAGATTATGTCGACGCCCGCCAACGACGTTTGGGTTGTAGAGGGCGATCGGTACGGCGAGGTGCTGATTCCCGTGATCGAGCAGGTTGTGCTCGATCTTCCCGATCGGGGAGCAATATCCGTCCACGTTATGGACGGTTTGATCGATATGGACAAGTAGGGAGGACAACATGCTGATCGAGACCCTTTCGGTCTTTCCCGAGATGTTTGAGCCCGTCATGTCCACATCGATTTTGGGCCGTGCCCGCAAGGCCGGCCTTTTTGATTTTAAGGCGTATAACCTGCGCGACTGGACGCACGATCGCCACCGTACCGTCGATGACGAGCCGTACGGCGGCGGTCAGGGCATGCTCATGAAGGTCGAGCCCATCGCTGAGGCCATCGAGGCCATCAGCTCTGAGGGCCCCAAGCCCACCGTGGTGTTCTTTACGCCCTGCGGTGAGCCTTTTACGCAGCATGTAGCCGAGCGCCTGCTCCAAAGCGAGCGCCTGCTGTTTGTGTGCAGCCGCTACGAGGGTGTCGATGAGCGCGCGTATGCCTATGCCGACGAGCGCCTGTCGATCGGCGACTATGTGCTCACGGGCGGCGAGCTGCCTGCTATGGTCGTTGCTGACGCCGTCGTTCGTCTGATTCCCGGCGCGCTTGGTGACGAGATGAGCAACGTTGACGAATCATTCTCGACCGCCGAGGACGGTGGGCTGCTCGAGTACGCGCAGTACACCCGTCCTGCCGAGTTTAACGGCGAGGGCGTGCCTCCCGTGCTTGTAAGTGGTGACCACGCCAAGGTTGACGCTTGGCGCCGCAAGAACGCCATCGAGCGCACCTGTCGCTGGCGTCCCGACTTAATTGAGACGGCGCGGCTTACGCCTAAGGAACGCGCGTATGCGCAAGAGATTTTGGACGCTTCGTATTCGCAGAGCGAGGAGTGAGAATGGTTCCGTCGCAGCATTCCATGCTAAAGGGTGCGTTTGAGTGGGTCGTGGTCGTCGCAATCGCACTCTTCGCCACCTTCTTGATTCGCTCGTTTGTGGTCGAGCCCTTTGTGGTTCCCACCGGTTCCATGGAGTCCACGATTGAGATTGGCGACCAGATCCTGGCGCAAAAGGTGACGCTCGAGCTCGGCCAGCCTGTCAAACAGGGCGATATCGTGGTGTTCCACAACCCCGATGGCACCTCTGAGCACGATGTGCTCGTTAAGCGCGTTATCGCCACGGCCGGCCAGACGGTCGACCTGCAGGACGGCAAGGTTGTCGTCGACGGGCAGGTGCTCGATGAGGACTATACGACTGGCCTGAGCTGGCCACTGTCGGTCCAGGCGCCTGGTGCTCAGGTGAGCTATCCCTACACCGTCCCCGACGACTGCGTGTGGGTGATGGGCGACAACCGCGAGAACTCAGCCGACTCACGCTACTTTGGCCCGGTCGACCGTTCGGACCTGATCGCCGTGGCGCTCGTGCGTTACTGGCCGCTCAACCGTCTGGGCGCTATCGACTAAAAACCGCTATAGTACAGTACCTAACCGTGTAATCGTTTCGACGAGGGGATATTAGAGGCATGAACGCTTCATCGCTTTCCTTCCAAGACATTATCCTGCGCCTCCAGCAGTACTGGGGCGAGCAGGGCTGCGTCATTATGCAGCCCTATGACTCCGAGGTCGGTGCCGGTACCTTCCATACCGCGACCACGCTGCGCTCGCTCGGTCCTGCCGAGTGGCGCACCTGCTATGCGCAGCCCTGCCGCCGTCCCGCCGACGGTCGCTACGGCGAGAACCCCAACCGCATGCAGCACTACTATCAGTTCCAGGTGCTCATTAAGCCCTCTCCGGTTAATGCTCAGGAGCTTTACCTGGGGTCTCTTGCCGCCATTGGCCTGGATCCCAACGACCATGACGTTCGTTTTGTCGAGGACGACTGGGAGAGCCCGACCCTCGGTGCCTGGGGCCTTGGCTGGGAGGTCTGGCTCAACGGCATGGAGGTCACGCAGTTTACGTACTTCCAGCAGGTGGGCGGCATCGAGGTCGACCCCGTGCCCGTCGAGATCACCTATGGCCTGGAGCGCATCGCAATGTACGCCCAGGGCGTCAACTCCGTCTACGACCTGGTGTGGAGCTATTTGCCCGACGGTACGCCCATGACCTACGGTGACGTGTTCCTGGAGAACGAGCGCGAGTTTAGCGCCTACAATTTTGAGGTCGCCAACGTCGAGATGATGCGTCAGAAGTTTGACGACTACGAGGCCGAGTGCCACTCCTGTCTGGAGCGCAAGCTGCCGCTGCCCGCATACGACTGCGTCATGAAGTGCAGCCATGCCTTCAACCTGCTCGATGCCCGCGGTGCGCTGTCCGCGGTCGAGCGTGCTAACTACATCCTGCGCGTCCGCGCCATCGCCAAGGCGTGCTGCGAGGCCTATATGGCCGAGGTCGCCGGAGTTAACGAGAATGCCGACCAGGAAGGCGAGGTGGCGTAAGCCATGGCAGACGCTAAGGATTTCCTGTTTGAGATCGGTACGGAGGAAATGCCCTCCGCACCGCTGAACAATGCCGTCAAGCAGCTTGGCGATATGATCGCCAAGGGCCTCGACGAGGCCGGCCTGGCCCATGGCGAGGTCCGCGTGATCTCGAGCCCGCGTCGTCTGGCTGCGCTCGTGACCAACGTCGCCACCGCGACCGATGAGGTCCACGAGGTCAAGCGCGGCCCTGCGGCAAACATTGCCTTCGATACCGACGGCAACGCCACCAAGGCCGCTCAGGGCTTCGCCCGCAAGTGCGGTGTGGCTGCCGAGGACCTGATCCGCCGTGAGGATACCGACGGCCGCGAGTACGTGTTCGCCGAGAAGAACATTCCCTCCGCGCCGGCTGCCCCTATTCTGACGGCCCTGTGCGAGAAGACGATCGCAGGCCTGCAGTGGCCCAACTACCGCAGCCAGCGCTGGGGCCACGAGCACGCTACGTTTGTGCGTCCGGTCCGTTGGATCTGCTGCCTTCTGGGCGAGGACGTTGTGCCCGTGACGTTTGCCGATGTGACGAGCGGCAATACCACGCGCGGACATCGCGTGCTGGGCGCCGGTGACCATGTTGTCGCCAGCCCCGCCGTCTACGAGCAGGTGCTCGAGGACGCCGGCGTGCTCTCTGCCGAGCGTCGTCGCGAGGCCATCCTTGCCGGTATTGCCGAGGTCGAGGCCGCTCGCCCTGGCTGCCATGTCGATACGCCCAAGAAGGTCTTTGAGGAGGTCATTAACCTCTGCGAGTGGCCTACGGTGCTCGTCGGTACCTTCGACGAGGAGTTCCTCAAGGTCCCGCACGAGATCATCTGCGAGTCCATGCTCACCAACCAGCGCTACTTCCCGATCTATGACGGAGAGGGCAAGCTCACGCGTGAGTTCGTGGTCGTCTCCAACAGCAAGCCCGAGAATGCCGAGCGTGTGATCGACGGCAACGAGCGCGTCGTGCGCGCCCGTCTGGACGATGCCAAGTTCTTCTACGAGGAGGACCTGAAGATCTCCCTCGACGAGTTCCGTGAGCGTCTGGCCAAGGTTGCCTTCCAGGAGAAGCTCGGCAGCGTGCTCGCCAAGTCCGAGCGCATTGAGCAGCTCGCGCTCGCTATTGCCCGCGAGGCCCATCTGGGCGCCCACCTCGCTGCCGATGCCGCTCGCGCCGCGCACCTGTGCAAGGCCGACCTGGTTTCCAACGCCGTCGTCGAGTTTACGAGCCAGCAGGGCGTGATGGGTGGCTATTACGCGACTGCGATGGGGGAGAACGACGAGGTCGCCCACGCCATTCGCGATCACTATCGTCCCCGCTTTGCCGGCGATGATCTGCCCGAGGGCACCGCTGGCTGCATCGTGGCCTGTGCCGACAAGCTCGATACCATTGCCGGTATCTTTGCCATCGGCGAGCCCCCGACCGGCTCTTCCGACCCCTACGCGCTGCGTCGCGCCGCTATCGGCATTATCAACATCCTGCGCGATCGTCTGCCGATCGACCCCACGACGCTCGTCGACTTTGCCCTTGAGCTCTATAGCGAGCAGGGCATCGAGTTCGACGCCGCCGAGGTCGCCCAGCAGGTCCGTGACTTCTTCCACGGCCGTCTGGTGAGCATGGCCCGCGACGAGAAGATTCCGGCGGATACCGTCGCCGCCGTCTCCGCGGTGCACATTATCGCTCCGTCCGTCTTTTTCGCCCGCTGCGCCGCGCTCGACGAGGCTCGTAAGAACGATGCCGAGACCTTCGACAACCTGGCTACTGCCTATGCCCGCGCCGCGCACATCTCCAAGCCCGAGCTGGGTATGGAGTACGATCGCAGTCTGATGGGCGAGGCCGAGCTCGCGCTCGCCGATGCCTCCGAGGCTGCTCAGACCGCTGTCGATGGCGCCCTTGCTGCCGAGAATTATCCGGCCGCATTTGCCGCCCTTGCCGCCCTGCGCGCCCCTATCGACCGCTTCTTCGACGAGGTTATGGTCATGGACAAGGACGAGCAGCTCCGCGATAATCGCCTTAAACTGCTCAACCGCTTCGAGGCCGTGTTCTCTGGCATCGCCAACATCGGTGAGCTTGCCCGCAAAAAGTAAGCTAGCCTGCGCATAAGCGCAAAAGGAGCCCCGCATGGATTGCCCGGTCACCGCTCGTCCCACCGTTATCGTTATCTCCGACTCGCTCGGTGATACCGCTTGTGAGGTGGTGCTTGCGGCGTCCGGGCAATTTGATGAAGGGGCTTTTCGTCTCTTGCGCTTGCCCAAAGTGAACTCGGTGGAGCAGGTCAAGTCCTTTGTGGGCCCGCGCGTCGATGCGGACCATCGTGATATCGCCGTGTTCCACACTATCGTCGATCCGACGCTTCGCGCCCGCGTGCTCGATTATCTGGGTATGCTGCATATTCGCTCTGTCGACCTGATCGGTCCGACCCTTGCTGTGCTGTCGTCGCTCATCGGTGTGCCGCCCAAGGGCGTTGCGGGCGTTATTCACAAAACGGATGACCGCTATTTCCACCGCATTGAGGCTATGGAGTACTTTGTCGAGCACGATGATGGACGCGGCTGCGACGACCTTTCGGGGGCCGATATCGTGCTGCTGGGCGTGTCGCGTACGTCCAAAACGCCGCTGTCGATGTATTTGGCCTATCAGGGTTTCAAGGTCGCAAACGTTCCGCTGGCGCACGGCATGGAACCGCCGAAGTCGATTTACGAGGTCGACCCGATGCGCCTGTTCGGCCTGATTTCGACCGTTGACGTAATTTCTGAGATTCGCGACAGCCGCTTGGGCGATGACTACGCCCGCGCCGTCGCCGGCTCCTATGCCGAGCCCGAGAGTGTGCGCAGCGAGCTTGGGGAAGCCCGTGCCCTCATGAAGCGCCTAGGCTGCTTTGTGGTGCGTACCGACGGCAAGGCGATTGAGGAGAGTGCATCCGAGATCATCGGTCACCTCGAAGAGATTCAAGAGGCAAGAGCCCGCCGTGCCGCCCGCCGCGCTCAACAAAAGTAGCTAATTTGGGACGGGGG
>OCVV011343089.1_pt1 | contig 48852 bp, 53 predicted proteins | sample 1539721 | NCBI WGS metagenome assembly OCVV01 (sample SAMN02144230, study PRJEB22623) | gut metagenome | biome: sheep rumen | host: Ovis aries | place: New Zealand | reverse complement strand
GCCCGCCACGAGTCATGTCTATCGTCGTGGCGGGGTCATCGTCATAGGCGTAGCCGAAGAGCAGGATCTCGAACGAGGGGTCGTTGATATAACGGTACGAACCCGCTTTTGTGATATCGACTTCGCTGAACGTTTCAAAGTCGATGCCCAGGATCCTGCTCATGCTCAGATGTCCTCCTCGTCATCATCATCGGAGAAATAGTCATCCTCGCGGACCACAGCGCCGAAATGTTCGTCGTCTTTGGTCTTACGCAGCACGTCCAGGGAAACGCCGATTCCGGTGCGCTGGTTGCTGTACGGGAACAGGCACAGGCCAGCCTTCGCCCAGCAGCCGGAATAGAAGTCCTGCATAGGATCCTCAGAATCCTCATACACGCCGTCCTCATTCTTGACACGCAGGGAAACGTTCATCTTGTTGGACGCATTGATGATCCAGAATCCCTTGTACTCAGGCGGGTAGTGCTTGCCCTGCGGGGCCGCTCCGTTGCCGTCGTGAACCGGGAAGAGGGTGCTGAACTCATAGTCACCCAGCATGTTCTCGTTGTTCTCGTAGACCTCAGCGCAGGCCTTCTTCAGGGTGTTGTAGCTCTCTTTGTCGGTCTTCGGAAGCATCAGCACACAGGTGAATTTACCGGAGTTCTTATCGCGTTCAGCGACCTTGCAATAGCTCAGACGTACAGGACCAATACCGATTTTCTTAACGAAACTCTTAGCCATAATTGAAATCTCCTTTATTCGTCAAAATATTCATTGTCTTTTGGACGCAGGTCGAGGGCTTCCCTCGGGTCGCTCTCAACGACCAGCGTCGGTTTACCTTCGGTCATCGTCAGTTCATCACCTAAGATCTCTGCCAGCCGTTTTTTCCCTACGGCCTTGTCAAGATCAGTGATGCCCTTCAGGTTATAGATCATCTCGGGGGTGCAGCCCTGTTTGGTCAGCAGGGCCGCGGCTTTCTCAGGATCCCTGATACGGCGGTTCGTGCGGGATGTAACCAGTTTGTACCCGGGGAACTTCTCACCCTCAAGAGCACGTGCAAGCGCGTCCTCCTTCAGGCCTGTTGCCCATCGTGCAAGCTGGTCCGCTTTCTCGAGGATGCCTGCGATCTCTACGTTCGTCAGTTCATTCCGTTCTGACTGCTCGAGGATCGATCCGGTTTGAAGCATCCAGTACGCACGCCGCACGCATCTGTACCTTCCCCGGCAGAACTGGCACTGCTTGACGCCGGGGTTCCACTCGCCCTCGCCCGCCCATGCCAGAGCGGCCTTAGGCTTGACTTCCTTTTCTGCCCAATCCAGCAGATCGTCGATACTCATTGTGTCTTCTGTTATAACAGCGGGGAGTCTCGGCTGGATGATCACCATGTGCACGGTTTCGATGTCTGAAAGACGCTGTAGAACCCTGAAAGCGCCCAGACCGTAAAGCCGTAACTGGGGGTTGCCAACAGCCGAAACCGGAACGCCCTTGCCGTACTTGAAATCGATGACATGGAGGACCTCATCGTCCAAGATGATGGCGTCAGACGTGCCGAATCCCTCCGGAACCCAGTCCGAGAACTCCACGCGCTGCTCTACAAATAGCTGTTTCCTGCCGTCTAGACCCAATAGCTCTTCGATATAGTCAACATAAACGTCTGTGTAGGAGTCCATCCCGGGAGAATAGAGAGGATCCTTTTTAAGCTTCGCAAGATTGTAGGACCGTTTTTTATCACGTAAAAGGTTATTAAGCTTGCGCTCACATATGGCGTGTGCCAGGGTCCCCTCTCGGGCGTATTCCTTCTCCTCGGGTTCAGGCAGTGTTTCCTCCCATCGGGGGGCGCGCGTACAGGCCATCCAGTGCGCCGCACTGGAAGCGGATAACAGAGCATGCTGTCCCATCTCTCCTTACTCCTCCAGCATCTTCTTTGCAGCCAGGTACATGGCCGTGTAATGTTCGGGTTTCAGGGTCTTCAGTGATTCAGCGCCCTCGCCCCAGTCGCCGTACAGATCGTCCACAGCATCGATGCCTTTGGCGCGCCGCAGGGCGATCAGGGTCTCACGCAGGGTTGCCTTGTCGATGTTCAGGACTTCCTCTGAAGCGACCTTCAGATCGGGTTCTTCCTTGGGAGCTTCCACCGTGGCTGGCGGCAGTTCATTCTTCGGTTCCTCAACGGGAGCGGGTTCTTCCGGCTGCTGGGCCACCACGTACTCGTCGTAGACGCACTCCTGCCGCATTGAGATGGTTTGCAGCCTGCCCAGAACGCTTACCGCCTTCTCGATTTTTTCAAAATCGATGCTGTTGTCAGCCTCCAGTTCTACAAAAACATGGACCACGTTTACCATTTTTCAGTTCCTCCTCTGAATTGATTTATAGTGTTGTTCGTCAGTGGGCCAGAGGGTTAACCAACTATCCCATCCGTCCCACGCGTAACCCTGTTCAGTGAGAAGCTTGGCCAGCTTGTAAGCCTCGGCCAGCTTCCACGGGATGCAGCCGTCCAGTTTGGCTACGAATCCCTGTAAGGACAGCCCCAGCGCCTCCGCTGCGTTCTCATACGTGATCCCGCAGCGCCTCAACGACCGCCGTAGCTCAGTGTGCTTCATGCGTTTGCTCATTCCTAAGTTCCTCCGCTAACCTGGACAGCACGTCTGCCGCGCAAGGCAGCGCAATGCCGTTGCCCCACATCTTGTACCGTGCTGAATCACTGCCATTCACGCCGTCTTCCCACCAGTCCGGGAAGCCCTGAAGCCTGCAGCACTCAAGTGGCGTCAGCCTTCGGACGGTATATGACGATGAATTCCCGTTCGTCTCCATTCCTAGTTCCTGCTCCTTTCCAGTAGGTCGCTGTAAGTGTTGCCGCGATACCCCCCCGGAAGAATTTAAGAAGACAGGAGGCGCATTCTTATATGTGTCTTGCTCAGTCATGGCCGTGCTCCGAATCTTTTTCTTCCTTTAGAATGAGCACGAGTGGAGTGTTGCCCCCCCCCTGTACCCATACGAGCAGATAGCGTTTGCACTACACCGCTTTTCTCGATGCTGACCCGGCTATCCATCGGATAGTTGTGAATCGCGTAGATCAACATAGTCATGCGCTTTCTCCTCCAGCGCTTCTTTCAATAAACCGGGAAGCTCCTTCCCACGTGCTTTCGCTCTGCGGAGAATGCCAGCACATGCTCTCGGGCTTAAAGAGTATTTCTCCGGCGCGGTCTCCTCTAAAATCTCGGACAAGGTAGATACGCGCTCTACGCTGGGGCACACCCCAAAATTGAGCGTCGTAGACACGCCAGGCAAGGCTTCCCGAGCTTCCCACGACGACTCCGGCTCTTCTCCACCTGCCCTTATGTCGAGGTAATCGAACGTCGCAGAGCGCGCAGAGGACTTCGTAGAAGTCTTCGCCTTTGTGGCTGATGAGCGCTCCGGGGACGTTTTCCCACACAGCGAATCTTGGGTACCATCCATTGGTTGCATCCCTCATTTCATTGATAATCCGTACTGCTTCAAAGAAGAGGCTTGATCTTGATCCCTCAAGGATCCCGGCCTGCTTCCCTGCTACACTCAGGTCCTGGCACGGTGATCCGAATGTGATGATGTCCACAGGCTGGATCGTGTCACCATGGATCTGTGTGATGTCCCCAAGGTGCTGCATATGGGGAAACCGTGCTTTCGTTACGCTGATCGGGTAAGCTTCGATCTCACTTGCCCATACGGGTTCGATGCCGGACAGCGCTCCGGCCAGCGGGAAACCGCCCGACCCGTCAAAAAGACTTCCTAATGTCATTGCTTCACATCCCCCAACTCAGGATCGCCAGGAAGACAGCCAGACCAGTCGTTACAACAGCCAGCACAGACCACACGACCTGCCAGAAGCAGTACTTGCGGATGTATCTGTAAATCCCGCGTCGGTTCATATGGTTACCGACGTAAACATCCCCGAATGGAGTCCAGTAGAACATTCAATTCAGCCCCTTTTCAAACTCATCCAGCACGTGCTGGGTTTCCAGTGCCGACCAGGTCAGTCAGTCGGAGTTCAAGCTTTGAACTTTCTCAGCAAAAAAATATGCCGGGATGTTCATTGCGGATAGCTCCAGCAGACCGCAGGCCCGCTCAATCTCAAGATCCTTCCACGGTACATGATTGTTGAGCTTCAGCGAGAGCGTCCGCGCAGAAAAGCCCATGGCCTTGGCGAACTTCTCCCGGGTCGTGTACCGCTCAACGATACGACCCACGAGCTTATCATAGTTGTACATTTTATACATGCTCCTCCTCCTTATCGAGTTCAGCGCTTGAACTTTCATGACGGATCATAGCACGAGAAAAAGACGCTGTCAATAGAAAAATTCAAAATTTTTGAAAAATAATTTAAGACTTGAACTTATGTTCATCTTGTGCTATCATATCGACAGGAGGTGAAAACATGAAGGTTGCGACCACTGCTGAGAGACTTCAGCAGATTATGAGAGATCGCAAGTTGAAACAGGTTGACCTTGTGCGCATGTGCGAACCGTACTGCGAAGAGTTCAGAAGTCGGATCACCAAGTCCGATCTGAGCCAATACCTGAGCGGTAAGGTGACGCCCGGACAGTGGAAGATATCTATTCTGGAGCATGCGCTGGATGTCAACCCTGCATGGCTCATGGGGTACGACGTTCCGATGGAGCGCGAACCACAGGGCCAGGACACACCAAGAGCAGAGCTTATCCGATTAATAGGAAAGCTTGGAGACCGGGATGTCGAAATGCTCCTGTCAATGGTAAAGCGAATGCTCGAGTAACAAAAAAGGACGTATCGCCGTTACCGCGATACGTCCAGCTCTCAAAAGTGAGGATTGAAAGCGAGGTTATTATACATGAAAAGCATTCTGACTGCAACAGCTAAATGGGACGACAATCGTAGTTACTGGAAAATCAATGTTCAGAAAGATGGCATACGGCGCTCCTTTTATGAGAAGACTCCCGGGAAGCGCGGGAAGGCGCTGTGTGAGATGAAGGCTACCGAATGGCTGAACGGACGCAGCCTGACGGATCCTAAGTTCGCTGATGCGTGGAAGGGATTCCTGGAGCAGCGGGAGAAGGATATCTGCACGGCGTACTATAACGATACTGTCTGCGCTGGTAAAAACTGGATCCTCCCCGTGCTGGGAAACAAGAAGCTCTCTGTGATCACATCCATGGACGTGCAGCGCGTTGCCGACAACATGGCTGCGGCGGGCCGGACAGCTAAAACCATCCGGGATGCCCTGAGTCACATCACCCAGTTCGCCACGTACTGCCGAAAAAACAGGTACGAGTTCGAGGCCCCGCAGGACATCGTCAACCGGGGAGCGGCTAAGCAGGAAAAGCGGGTACTCCATAAGGCTGATATTCGGAGGATCTTCGCCGAGGAAACCGACGAGCCGTACATCAACGCCTTCCGCTTCTGCATCGCGACGGGTATGCGCCGGGGCGAGGTCGCAGGCCTGCAGTGGGACGACATCCATGACGACCGTATTCAGATTAAGCGCTCCATCAACCGCCTGCAGGAGGTCACAGATGGCAAGAACGCCAATGCCCGCAGGAGGGTTCCGATGAACTCAATGCTGCGTAAGATCCTGGACGACCAGAGACAGCTACTGAAAAATGAAGGCATCGTGTCTCCCTGGGTATTCCCTTCTCCGGTGGACGCAGCCCAGCCGGACCCGAACAATATGTATAAGCACTGGTCAGCATTCTGTAAGGACATGGGTATCGATCATGTCAGCTTCCATGAAATTCGTCATACGATGATCAGCATGTTCCAGGCTGACATGCCGGAAGAATACCTCAAGCGGGTGGTCGGGCATTCCGAGTCTATGGATACCTTCGGGCAGTACGGGCATGAGATGGACGAGGACGCGGAGCGTACCGCCGACATCATGGAAAAGGTGCTCGGTCGGTACATCGGATAAAGTGTGGTGCAAAGTGTGGTGCAGACAAAAAAGAAGGCGCTCGCTCTCTTACTGAGAGTAAGCGCCTTTTGCGTGGTCGCAACAGGACTCGAACCAGTACTGATACTTTACCTGTGGTGTAGTCGTGTTACAACTCTGCTAGAAATCATTGAGTTTTCCTATATCAGTGCTATAAGTCGGATATAGCACTGATATAGGGTAAATGTGGTGCACGGTGTGGTGCAGTGTGGTGCTTACTGGCCGTACTTTTCTTCCATTTTTTCTGCCAGCCAGCCCTCCGCTTCGCTACGCGCGGACGTCTGTGCTCCTCTGACCCACTTCACCAGATTGGCGTCGTCATCGTCAGCCTCGAATCCGTCAAGCTGCTTTTCAAGCTCGCTCAGGTACTTGTTGCAGTACTCCGTAAACTCATCCTCGGTCAGCTCCTTCGTCACATCCACCTTCATGCTCTCACCGTTCACATCAACTGACGGAGTCAGGTACGGCTTGAAATAGTTGGTCGGATTCGTCTGACCTTTTTGTTTGCGGTTTTCGTTGTAGTCTTCGGCCCATCTGTACGCATTGGTCAGGCTTTCGTGGCCTTCCGCTCCGATGGCGTTGTAGATAACTGGTATAGCGGATACGTTGGAGGGGTTCTTCACGGGCTGACCGCCGTGCACGATCAGATTGAGTATGCCAGGAAGCGACGTCGCGCCCATGTACTTCTGCGCATACTCGGACATGTACCCGTCAGCTTCCTGCATGATACGGACCTTTTCCTTTTCCATTTCACTGTTCGCGCGCTCGACCATATCCATCAGCGCCCAACTCTTCTTCTCGCCGTTCATGAGCTTTTCAGCCCGTTTCTCGTCGAGACCGTTGTTGATCAGCAGCTCGTACAAATCTTCTCCGGCCAGATCAGAGTTTCCGGTACTCCAGGCAATCATTTCATTCTGGGCTGCCCTGATCTCGCGGAGGCGCGCTTCTGCACGTCCTACCGGGCCAGTGTCTCCCATAAGGTAATTGGCCTCGTCTACAGCCTTCTGCCGTTCCTCAGGTGTAAGGTCAGGATCCAGCATGTTGGTATAGCCGTGCTTGGCCACGCCTGTCAGAACGTTTTCCATTCGTGCCTTACCATCATAGTACGCGCCCTTAATGTCATTGGACATCGAAGGATCGATAGTCCAGTCGTTTCTGAGGGAGCGTACCGTGGATCGGAATGCATCACTCAGCCAGCCGTTACCCCCGGAGTATTTATCCGGTGACATGGCGGGCATCACCATCTGACCGACGAAACCAGTCAACTGCTGGAACAGGTACTGGAACTTTGCGGGTTCGATGTCCACCCCAACCATTTCGGCTGCCCTGGACATCATCGCAAAGAACTCAGGCGTGGAGGCATTGTATCTCTGGCTGGCCTCGCCTTCCAGATAGCTCGGTACGATCTCGCTGCCATTCCAGGATGTGTTCGTCAGGATGGCGATAAACGGGCTGAGTATGGAGTCGGTCTGCATGGTATCGCCCAGGATGTTCGTTGTCAGCCTGAGCAGGTCGCGGGACAGCCCGTCTCCGTTCGCCGTGGCTACAATCTGTGAGCCGACGTAGTTGAACAGACGGCAGGTCGGATCCTGCGCGAGGGGTACCCTCAAAACGCTTCTGGCCGCATTGTCACCCAGCGGAAGCAGGATGAACTTATCCTTAATATCCTGGGAGAGGTTTTTGTACCATTCCCGGTCGTCATCGTCGCCGAAGAGATTGAACGCAGCGTAGCTCAGTGCGCCCATAACCATATTGTTGACTGCGGTTTTCGCGAGTCTCGGTGCAAGTCGGTCTCGCTCTGCTTCAGACAGAGAGTGCACTGTAGACCACGTGCCCTGTATGGTAGCGTTGTAGAATGGAATGAACTTGCGAAGCATCTGAGCGTTCTTCCCTCTTCCACCCAGGGAGAAGTTTGTTGTGCTTTCCTGAGCATTCAGGAATGCCTTCATGCGGCCTTCTGCGCTGTTGAGATTGTTCCGTACGCCGTCAGTCTTGCCAAACTTGTACTCTGCAAATCGGGTTGTCTGTTCAATAACCTCGTTGACTCTGGAGAGCGTGGCGAGATCTATGATCCTTCTGCCGGTTCGTCTTGCATAACCCGCCAGACCTTCCTGTGCATAACGGTCCTGGAGTATTCCTTCGTCTGGCGTGAAGTCGCGCAGCGCCTTATTGCCCTCTCGTGCCGTTTCCGGCATGCCGAAACGTCCGAATCCCCCGCCGCCAAGACCCGCGTAGTCCTGATAGTCGCTGGAGTTTCTCAAAACTTCGTAACCTGCTCTGACCCATTTCACGAATCCGGTTAAGTAGTTGGTCGCCCATGAGCCGTGGTTCACGCCGTGCTGGAAGTCGCGTACGGCGTTTTTCAGCGCAAAGCGCGGGTTGCTTCCTGTGGTCAGCACGGACATACCGCGTACCATCTTACCGGCTACCTTCACAAAGTCCGGAGCGTTAAAGCTATCCTGTCTGTTGACGATAGCATCAGCCAGGTACTTGTCGTGGAATTCCAGTGTGTGCCGGTTCCCGTAATAGTCTCTGTATACAAGTCGGGTCGTGCCGTGTGCACGTCTGTCACCCGGTTCTACCTCACGTACGAACTCACCGGTGCTGCCGCCTGTGCCCATATCGCCGCGACGCATGGCATCGTAGACGCCCTCCAGCGTATGATTTATCCTGGCCTCGTGTACGTATTTACTGATGACGTCTTTTACCGTCAGCAGAGGGTTGAGCAGGTCTTCGTCAGAACCCTGCATGCGGGCGTCCGGATCATAGCTGGTCTCCTCAATGTCGCGCTGTGTGGGGAAGTAGTTCGGGAGTTCATCGCGCATTCGCTTGATTTCGTCTCTGGTGTACAGGCCGGAAGCTACCATCCATGTGTCCTGGAACTTCTGCCACCACTTGGTGTAGCGATCCCACGCCGCTGCGATCTCCGGCTGTTCTGTACGGATTGCTATCGCCAACTGGGCCAGGTCCTCAACAGGAAGCTGCGTTGGATTGAACACCTCCAGATCTCCGCGTCTTGGGTCAGAGTCTGCGAGGTTGCTACGGTCAATCGCGTTCAGGATGGACCCATATCGGACAAAGCGATCAAGGTCTGCTTTTGTGTGCAGCCCGATTGCCTGAGCAAGACTCACGTCAACCATCTCTCCGCTCATACCGCGCAGAGACTCGGTGATCAGACTGTTGGCCTGCTGCTCAGAAAACTTGGACAGCTTGATCCGGTCCTGTACAGTCAGAGTTCTATCCCCGGAGGAAGTCCCTGAGTCAAAGCGGGCCGCGGCATAGGTGTCGTCAACATTTTTAATGATGAACTCACGCCAGTAGTCGCTTCCATTCTTATCCAGTCTTCCCGCTGTGCGGTAGCCGTGGATGTGTGATGCTACCTTTTCCTCGGTGGACCCCATCTGGTAGATCATAAGGTCCCTGCGCGCCTCGGTGACAGCGTCGTATACGTCCGCGTTCCTTAGCTGTTCCTCAAAGTTGGTTACCACGCCTTCGCCATAGGTGTGCACTGCATCGCTGCGGTTTTCCATGTACTGACGGATGAATTCTGCGAATGCCTCAGACGGTATCAGACTTGGGTGATATGCATCGGCGAGTTCACGGTTCATACCGCTGATGATCTCAGCCGGAACCGAGGCGTCCGGAATGCCGAGTCTTTCCTGCAGTGCGTGCCCAAGCTCATGCATAGTGGTGTAGATACTGTTGACATTACCCCGACCCATGCTCGCGTACCGGCTGTTCCGCATGTAATAGGACATGATCCCTTCGTCCGGCATGGTTCCCGTGGAATAGTCGCCAACGCCCAGCCGCTTCGCCAGCCTCTTGTAGATCTGATTGACCGATCTCGCTTCACGGCCATGTCTGTCCGTGGGCAGGTCTTCGTTGTCCGTGTTGTAGCTGTTTCCGTACTGGGGCATCGGTGCTCCGGTGCTCGGGTCTCTCAGCGCCTGGACGCCGTCAATGGTCTGCTGCGGATACAGCGTGCCGTTGATCGCAGCGTATACATTATCCTTCTTAATCCCGCTGATCGCATTGTACAATCTGTTGCGCAGCTCAGGATCACTGGTCAGGCGATCTACATCTTCCTGGGAGGCTGTTTTGTTCAGCCAACGCGTAAGCATGTTCTTCTTACCGCGTTCCAGCTTGCTGTCACCCGCCACCTTCTGATCACGGTCTATCGTCTTCTTCAGGTTGGCAATGCTTTCATCTGACGCCTTCACATAGGGCTTCGAGACGGGCTGCTGCTGTGGAGCTTCGTCCATAACGGACTGAGGCGGGGGCGCGGGCGTCGCAGGCGTCGGCTGGACATCGGGCTGTTCAGCCCGGGCCGCTGCCTCTGCTACCTGATCCTTCTCCTCCTGAGTGGTCGGAGCGTTCTCAGAGACCTCGACCATCGTAACGGCTACCTTCTGCTCGGCGTGATCATTGCTCCTGTCTCTGACCCCAGTCATGCGGGATGCCGCGATGGCGTCTCGTTCCTTATTGATCTCGTCAAGTCTGTCTCTGGCGGCGTCGAAGGCCTGCTGTGCCTTATCCTGCGCCTTTCTGGCGACGACAACGCTGGCCGATGCCCTGAGTTCCCTACTGGACGCCTGGGCAAGAGCGGCTTTACGCTGATCCGGGGTCAGAGACATATCGCTGTTGATAGCCTCTTTCCGGGCGTCGCATTCCTGTTTAATCTGTTTGTAGACTCTTCTCGCGGCATTTAGAGCAACCTTTGCGTCGTTCAGTTCAGACCAGAGGTTGCTTCTCCGTGCTTTGCTACCCTTGAGAGTTCGCGGGTCAACAAGCTCTTCCTTTATGCTATCGGCCTCATCAAGAAGCTTTTGCACTCTTTCTTCGATCAGAGCGCCGCCCGCAACCTCAGACGCTGTTTCCTTTGCGGCAAGGATCTGTTCGGCGTTCTTTTGGGCTTCCGGCGTGCCGAGCGTCTGCTGTGCAATAGCGTTTGCAGCCGCATCCGCAACCTCATCCGGGAACTCAGCCTTCAGGTGCATCATGGTTTCAGCCAGTGCGTCGCCCACGGCCTTCCGGGCTTCGTTGAGTTTGCTCTTCGCTGCAGCCACGTCTCCACCGAAGCTCTTGGCCAGGGCGTATTCGTTCTTCGCGTTTTTGTAGCCTTTCACGATCTCGTACACCGACGGCAGGACAGTTCCGTCTGTCGGCCCGTTGATCGTGCGGTAGTGATCACACAGCGCGCCCATATACATCTGAACGTACAGGTTATCATTGCCCTTCGTAACTTCGAGAAGGTTCTCCAGCTCGACCATCTTATCGTAGATGGCGCGGAAATTCTGCGGGGTGGCTTCATCCGTGATGCCGCTGAATACGGTATCGTTGGACAGCGTAGTCGTGGTGTTGTCCGAGACGTTGGTCACGGTCACGCCCTTCAGCTTGCGCGGACGCTTTACCTCGGGTGCTGCGGGCTGTTCAGCTACGGTCTGCTCTACGGGTGCTTCCGGTGCTACGGTCTGCTCTACAGGTGCTTCAGGTGCGGCCTGTTCGACAGGTACTTCAGGCGCTGCCTGCTCGACAACCTCCGGCACTGTGGGCTGTTCCACAGGTACTTCCGGTGTTACGGTCTGCTCAACCGGAGTTTCCTGTTCGACGACTTCGGGTGCTGCCTGTTCGACAGGTACTTCGGGTGTTACAGTCTCCTCAACCGGAGCCTCCTGCGCTACGGTCTCCTCAACCGGAGCTTCCTGTACGACAGGCGCAGGCTGGTCCTTGGACGCCGTGAAGGTGTTCAGCTCTTCCCGGGCGCTGTGGATCTGCTGGTTGATGTCGTTCAGCTCCTGAGTCAGGCGGTTGCGCTCACTGTTCGACTTCGCCTGCTGGCGCTGAAGGTTAAGCTGCTTTCTCTGGTTCTCCAGATCAGCCACCTGGTGCTCCAGCTCGGTCTGCCGTCCGCTGACCGCATTCGGGATTGTAGCGGTACGGGTTTCCTCGAGCTGCGCGTTGATGTTGTTCAGGCGCTGATTGATTTTCCGGCGCTGACGGTCTGAGGTTTCCGGTTTCTGGAGCTGGTTCTCCAGCTCGGTCCGTTCTGCCTCAAGCTGCTGTACCTGTTCGTTCAGCGGAGCAGTGACGTCGCTCACCGTAGCGGGTCTTCCCTGCTGCTGGGCTACGGGCTGCGGAGCCGCAGGCTGCTGCATCTGGTTCTCCAGATCCTGCATCTGCTTCTCGATCTCAGTGGCCTGACCCTTGAGCCGTCTGCGCTCCTTCGCTGTCTTGGCTTCCTGAGAGCGCTGGAGGATGTCGTTATGCGTCTGCTCCAGCTCGGCATGCCGCGCTGCGAGTTCTTCCGCGGACGGTCCTGCCTGTACCGGGGCCTGCGCCTGTACGGTTTCCGCAGTGGCCGTGTCTCTCTGTGTGCTGTACTGGGACGGAACCACGTAGGGCTGTACGGGTGCAGCAGTTTCTTCGAGATCGGCAGCGGGCGTATTCGCGTCCCCCGCGTCCTCGACGATATCGATCAGCCCGTGCAGCACGTTCAAATCGTTCGCGCCTGCTGCTTTCTTCAGGCGCTGGTTCATGGCATGGGTAGCTACCCAGCGTGTGCCTGCAGGTACACTGCTCAGGCTGGTATTGGCGATGGTGGACAGCAGGACGGATCCTGTCGTGTCCAGAACGCCTCTGGGGCTGAAGGATTCTCTGAGGCTGGTTGTGTCGCCGAGGACGACGGCCTCAGAACCGCCTTCAAGGAAGTTCTGCCCGAATTCCTGAGTGACCTCGGGAATGAAGTTTGCGCCCAGACGGGTCAACCCGCGCCTTGCGCCTCCGAAGATGGAACGCACGACGCCCGTGAATCCTCTCTGGCCTTCGCGTTTAACAATGTCATGCGCCGCCTGCTCGAGCACGGAACCCGTGGTCTCGCCGAGGAAGTTGTAATACCGGGTAAGCAACGGCTGTTCTGTGGCCACGTTCAGGGAGGCCATGAACATGCCGTACAGGTTTGCCTCACCAAGGCCGAGGCCGTGTTCCTTTGCGGTCTGACTGCCCTCGTGGTACGCCCCCGGACCGAAAGCAACGGCTGTGCCAAGCACCGGGTTGCCCGTCATCGCAGTCACAGCCATGCCCGCAAGGGACAGTACAGCGGACGAGGTGGCGCTTGAGAGAACTCTGGCGTAGTACTGCTCTGCCTCTGTACCGTACTTCGCCAGCCAGCTCATGGTCTCCGCGTTCGCTTCCTGCAGACGGTTCTCAGTGTCCCGGAGAGCCTGAGTGTCGATATCAATGCCAAGCTCGAACACACTGAGGCCCTGATTCCGCACGTCGTCAATCTGCTGCAGGATGGACTTGGCCTTCTCAGGATCGGAATCCATCAACCCGTTCGCGTATAGAGTCAGGTCGCGCGCGTAGGCCGCTTCACAGTTGATCGAGCCGTAGTCATGGCTGTACTTCCGGCGAACCGCCGCCGCACTGCCGTCGCCGTAAAGGATCTCTGCCGCGTCGCCGCCGAAGCCTACGAAGCCGCTTGCGATATCTCTGCCCGCCATCTCGAGGCTTGCCCCGGTCGTCGGCAGGAAGCCTACGCCAAGGTTACCACCGCTCACCTCAGCCATCAGGGCAAGGCCTTCCTCTGCGGTCGCCTGCTCTTCCGGTGTGAGGGTATTCATCTTTTCACGGGCGGCCACTGCGGCCTTCCACACGTCTTCAGGGTTCTTCTTCCAGCCATCTCTCTGGTACAGCTCGTCCAGAGTGAGGCCAGCCGCTTCAGCGATCTTGGCATCCTGTGCATAGGCGTTGTACGCCAGTCCCAGTACAGCCTCCGCTTCATCCTGATGCTGATAGAAGAGATACCCGTCCTGGGTCTGCGCCTGCTCCTGAAGATAATCCATGGCATACTGGCTGAGGGCGTCATCGGCAGCCCGGAACTGATCGGAATCCAGCCCCTTCAGGTACTCAAGGTTTTCATGATATCCTGTTTCGGTGTACTGGTTCTGCGAAACAAGATCCAGCTCTTCCTGAGACCGGACGGTTCCTGTAGCGGCGAAGTTGGCGAAGGTGTCCAGTACCGTCTCGGTATTCTCCTCTGCGGCCTGCTGTGCCTCGGCCTCGGCCTGCTGCGCCCGCTGATCGATGCCGCCCTGCACGCGCTCCATAAGGCCGTACATGGCTTCCGCTTCTTCCTCATGGCGCTGGTAGTACTCACCAAGGTTCAGGCCTTCACGGGCTGCGGCGATGTTATCGGTATATAGCTCCATGACGAGGTCGGCGCGTTCAGAGACCTTCAGGCCAGCCGTGTCGAGCAGACGGACGGCATCCTGACCGACTGAGCCGAGCCAGACGTTGCCCCTGCCCGCCGTTCCAAGGTCCTCATACATCTGCATCTGTTCACTGTTGACGCCGCCGAGGATCGGCATGGAGTCCTGGAACATCTCAACCATGGCCTGCTCTTCCCGGGTCAGATCCTGTCCGGCCAGAGCTTTCCGTACGGCCCCGTCGATGTCCTCGAGGGTATAACGGTAGCCGTCAATCGTGCTGACCACAGTCAGGTTCTTGTTCGCGTCAAGAGAGATGGAGCCGTCCTTATTCAGCTTTTCCTCGGGAGCAAGCACGAAGTTGGGCTTCAGTGTGTCCGTCTCCGGCACAACGCCGCCGTACTTTTCCGCGTCGGCCTTGGCCTGATCGACCCTCTGCCATTTTGCTCCGGTTGCAAAGGCGTCAGCCTTCGCTCTCCAGTCATTGGCGAGGGACTGAGCGATCATGGTGGCTTGCTCAATGTCTTCGGCCTGTTCCCGTGCGGTTTCCCAGACAGCATCCCGGAAGGCGTCCCAGGCGGTATACGGCTTGATATTCTCATGGTTCTCTTCCGGACCGTTGGCCTGATCCCATGCCCCCGCCTGTGCCTGATGCGAGAGCTGCATCGCGAAGTCTTCCCAGTTCTGACGGGCCTGATCCGCAGCCTTGTGCTCCTCAGCCTGACGCTGCTCCACAGCCTTGTTCAGATCTCGCCGGAACTTCTCCCAGCCTTTGGGTTCGCCCGTGTTCGCCTGATCCCAGGATTCGAGCTGTCCTCTGTGGGCTTCCAGCATCTCCTGATCTTCCTGCATCTGACGAAGCATTCTTTCGGCTTCGACCCTGTCAGTCGGCAGACCGACATCCTTCAGATGCTCCTGTACGGAAGCGCGGAGCTTGTCCCGCATCTGCTCAAGTACACTCGGGCCACGCTGGGCTTCCTGCTTGGCCTGCTGCGCCTGGGCAACAGCCGCCTGCTCTCTGAGATAGTCCCTCTGCAGCTCAACGCCGAGCAAAGCAGAGGAGGTCTCAGCATCCCGGGTGTCGGCAATGTCCTGCGCCTGCTTCAGGATGTCCTGGAACCACTGGGTGCTCCGCTTTTTCGGAGGGTTTGTACCGCTCGGAGGAACCGGAGTTGTTGGCACACCGGAAGAGGTCGGCGCGGGAGTGGGCGTCGGATTCGGGTTTACACCGGGAGGAGTCGGAGTCGTAGGTACGCCCTTTGGAGTCGTGCTCGAGGGAGCACCGGACGCGCTCGGAGTGGGGCTGGGCGGGGTCACGTCTTCGTCGAGCACAGCCAGCATGGCGTCCTCTTCACGGCTGTCTCTCGACCCCTGCGCGGCCCCACCGATGTTATCCTGTACGGTTGCGTTCTGCGCATTGGAAAGACCCGCCGTCAGCTCGGCGAGGACGTCTTCGTAACGGTAATCCACTGAACGGTTCAGGTTCACCGGATCGCCCTTTATACGACCCCTGTCCATCAGGTTGAGCTGGTTGAGATAGGTCGTCTGACCTTTTACAGTAATACCATCCTTCAGTGCGCTGTCGAGGATACGATGGGCGGCCTGCTCGGCTGTCTCGCCATCCTTAATGCGGAACGCCCCGGTTCCCTTCTTGAGTCCATTATCGACATAGTCGTTCAGCAGTGCGGACTGCTCCTCGGCATCGACGGTATACTTCTCGGCATCGTACGCAGCGTCCCAGGCCTTGATGCGGTTCTCGTCTCCGGATCTGTACACTTCTTCACGCATGCCCATGAGTTCGTCATACGTGATCGAATTGACGCCGAGATTGTAGGCCACGTTGTCATTGGACATGCCGTGGTTGTACGGATGGTAGTTTTTACTGGCGGGGTCGCGGCTCTCTACGCCCAGCGGGTCACTGCGTCCCCTGACGCCCTTACCCTGGGAAGCGTAGACAGCCGCCTTGAACGGGTCGGTCTCGGTATCGTTGTTCCGGGCCTTCCAGATCATACCATCGATGGTATAGTTGCCCCAGTAGATCGGCTGCGTATACGCTTCAGGGATTTTATCGTTATCCGTAAACGCATAGTTCGCTCGGGTCAGGTTCTTGTAGCCCTTGAGATCGATCTTGTTCTTGATCTCATCATCAGACAGGCCACGGCTGACCCAGAAATTCACGTGCTTCTGGATGTCATCCATCTCACCGAGGACGGCCTTGGTGTTGTCATAGCTCTCCTTGAGCTTCCAGAGGTCGTAGGCGAACTGCGCCTCCTTGCCGCCCTTGTAGGGCTGCTTCGGAGACAGGGAACCCTCGGTATACTGGAGAAGGTTCGTGTAGTTGTCGTAGCCGATTTTCTCCCAGAAGTCGTCGTCGATCACGGACACGTCCAGACCATATTTCTTTTTGAAGTCCTCGACCATCTTCGGGTTTGTGGCCTGATTATAAGGGTTCCACAGCCCGTTAGCCTTATCCTGATAAAGGGTGTCAAGGAGACCGTACATATTGTCCCGCTTGACACCATCAGTATTGTCCCACGTCCAGGCTTCATAATCGGCTGCGGTCCACTGGTCTTCGGGCTTGGCGTAGCCGGGTGTATTACCCGGGTCGCCCTGGGTACGCGTAACTGGCAGCCCGACATAAGCGGTTGACGCCCGTTCGCGGGTAACCCTGTTTCCGGTCTGCCGCTCCTCTTCGCGCATTGCGCCTACGAGTTGCCGCCGCGTCCGGTTCTGTTCGAGCTGCCGACGTCTTTCTTCCGAATTGTTCAGAGCTGCCATTTATGCTTACCTCCGTCTCAGGTTGGTCGTAGTGGTTGTATTGAGAACAGACGGGCTGGGAATGGTGGACTGCCCGTTGGATGTCGGACTCGTCCGCTCGTACAGGGTCCGGTTCGGGTCCATGGCGACATAGTTATGATTGATCCTGTCGTTTGCGCGTTTCGCGTCCATGGCCTCGGCTAGCGTAGACCCCGCGTATCCGCTGCCGTAATCGCGTGTCCAGAGAGTATCACGGGCAGTCAGCGTGCTATTCTGCTGCTTCTGCGAACCGGGTTTCTTACCAGGACCTGTCTTAGACAGCTCCTTGATCTTTCTGGCGTAGGACCCTTCGCCCGCAGGAATCGTACCGCCAGCTTCCGCATCGGACTGAGACACGTTACCGATCCAGACGCCGTTACTGTTATAGTAGCCGCGGATGGTGTGGTCGTCTCCGACCCAGTTGCCGTCACGGTCTCTGTAGGACCAGGTGTCCCCCGTCCCCATCCCAGCCCTGGTTGCTTTATCGATCATACCTATACCACCGTTTCCGAATTTGCCAACGGCTGCGTCGAGGGCGGCGGTGTCGGCTCCGGCTCCGGTTCCGTTCGCAGCAGCGGCTGCGGCGGCCTTGCCTTCCTCAGCCGTGCTCCAGGGCAGGCCTGCCTGCTGGCGCTTGAACCACAGGTCCTCGTCGAACTGGGACTGATTCTGCGCCATCTGTTCGCGCTCCAGCGCCAGTTTCAGGTTCAGCTCGTTAAGGGACGCGGCCATCTGTTCCCGGCTGAGGGCGTCACTGGCCGCTCCGCGCTCACGCTGGTAGCCGAGGTTCTGATCGAACTGTCTCTGCTCCTCAGCCAGACGCGCCTGATTGTAGTTGTTGGTGATGTTGAACTGCCGCTGGTTTTCGCCGAGATTGGCATTGAACTGCCGCTGGTCTTCGGCCAGCTTATCCCGGTTCAGGGCATTGGTGGCATCGAACTGCCTCCGGTTCTCACCGAGGTTAGCGTCAAACTGCCGCTGGTTTTCGCCGAAGTTGAGATTGAACTGGCGCTGGGACTCGCCGAACTTGTCGCGTTCAAGCCCCATCTGTTCAGCGAACTGCCGCTCCTGCTGCTGCTGGGCATACAGCTTGAGCTGCGTTTCGTTGATGTACTGATCCGCTGCGACCTGCCGCTGGTAGTCCTGATCTGCCAGCTCGAACTGGCGCTGAATCACGTTCCGCTCGAAGTCGGACTCGGCTGCGGCCATGGCCTGCTGATACTGCTGCATCAGCAAAGCGCGCTGATTGGCCACCCGGGTCTCATCGTTCGTCCGGTTCTGCTGGATCTGCGCGACGGCCTTGTCACCCTGGAGCTGGAGATTGTTGAGGGTCGAGTTGTTATAGGTGGAGCGCTGCATACCGCGCCCGAGCGCCCTGCGGTCAGCCGCAGAGATGTTCTGCGCGGTGTTTTTGTTCTGGTCCTCAATCTGGCGATTATAAGAGTCCGCAAGGCCGACCAGCTGGTTCTGCAGGGCGAGATCGGACTCCTGATACGACTGCTGTGCACTCCGCAGGGCCTGATCGCGCTGCAGTGCATACGCTGCTTCAGCCTCTGCCCGGCGCTGCTCGTCTGTCCTGGGGGTGTAATGGTACTTGGTCAGCGCGTCTGCCAGTTCCTGGATGTTCGTAGCCCCGATGTACTTGTCAATCTTGTAGTTGTCGGCCATACGGACTCACCTCCGAGTTAATGCATGTAGCACTGAGAATAGATCACGTTACCATCCGGCCCGATGACCATGGCCGTGTGGTATTTGAGAGTGCTGACGGCTGCAGCGGCGAGGATCGTGTGCCATACGGACTCAGCCTCTGCCAGCGTGTTCTTGGTGATCGGAGGCAGGATGGCCGCGTGGCCATCCTCATCCGTCTGGATCTCCAGTACGATATAGGTCATATGGATTACCTTCCTTTCAGTTATGTGGTTGTGTCGGACTGCAGTGTATAAGTGCCGTAGTACCTATCAGCGGTAAACCTCAGATCCCTTGCCACAGCACCCGATGAATACGGGCCAATGTACCTGTAGACAATGCTCTCGACGTACTTCGTCGAAGACGCGCTGTTGATGTACACCCCGACGCACTTGCAGACGCTACCGTCACCAATGAACAGGTCAACAGGCAAAACCTTTTTCTGGACAATGTACCACATATAGGTGTTGCTGGGCTGAAGATTCTGCTGTGCTTCAGAAGTCGCATGCTGGTACCACAGCTGAACGTTACTGCCGCTAAGGCTACTGCAGTACAGGTGATCCATATAATTGGCATGCGGGTAGTGGTCTTCGCTAAGGCTGCCGCTGTCTATCGTATACGGGTAGCCGCCAGCAAGGGTAAAAACCATATTGCCGCGCCCGTTGTCTTCGCATGAAACGATAGAGTCCGTCGGCCACGGTGTCCTGAATGGCATAGAGCTAAGGGCCTCATCAAAGCTCCCAACCGCCAGAACAGGACGACCCTTATCCAGAGCGGTCTTAATCTCCAGATTCGATTTTTGAAACTTAACCTGCGTTATAAACCCGTTCATTACACGAGACGGTACTACCGGAACGAACAGTGGTCCCTGCGGCGCTGGTACGTTTCCTGCTTCTATGCCTTCCTCCATATGGTTGAGCTTTGCGGAGGACAGTACATCACCGCTCAGCCATATCTGCTTTTCGTATGCCATACTGCATCACCCCCGTTATTAGTCTTGATTCTGCGTCTGTGTGTACAGAACCAACGGTGAGGACGCATTTTCGGCACAATACGTTTGTATCTCTGTCGTCGGCGCGCTTCCAGACCCCATTGTTGTAAACATAATGCTGATGGAGCGTACATAGTTATCTGCGCTTTCTATAGAAACTACCGTACCAATGATTTTATAGTCGGAGCTGGATACTCGAGGCGTGACCCCCATATAGACAACAAAACCATTAAGGTCACCCGCGGTGATTGCTTCAACGGTATCTTTTTTTGCAAGGACCGGAGCGTTGTCACCATCAGGGAGAATAAAGAGGTCTAAAATCGCCGAGGAACTTTCTACGAACTGGCCTGTGCTCAATACCGCTGTCATCGGCTCATCATCTTCATTATCGACGACCATGACGTTACCAGTAAAAACACTCGTGTCACTTGGCAGCCTGAACAGTGTTTTAGTAAAATCAAGACCCTTCTGACCATCGGCGCGAACCTCTAAGACTGTATCATGCATGAACACCTGAGCGCTGGATCCGTACCTGAAAACAACTGATATCGGGTAAACGTGTTCGTTCTGTGCCTCAAGAACATCGTTAAACGACTTATCGAAAGTAACGACGTCGTAAACAGTTGGCCCAGCCTTTACCGTACCATTGATAACAAACCCCGAGCCACCCCCGCTCCCGCCGGAGGCGATGCCGTCTTCCATGTGGTTAAGCTTTTCCGCAGTGATCACGTCACCACGAATCCAATTCTGTTTTGTGTAAGCCATATGCATCGTCCTCCTAGCTGTTCAGCTTTGCATAGTCAGTGCGGGCAAGGTCTGCTGCCGGATAGGCATCCAGCACGGCCTGTATCAGTGTTTCTCTGTCGATGGATTCAGCAGACGCCTTAGCCGCCGTCGCTGACGTCTGCGCGGCCGAGGCAGACCGGGACGCACCAGACGCGGAGTTCGCCGCGCTGGATGACGACTCACTGGCCAGTCTTGCGGACTCAGCCGCAGCATCAGCGTACGAAGACGTCTGATAATCGGCCTGCGCGATCCGGGTCTCCGCGGCCTTGGCTTCGGTCTCAGATGCCGCTGCCTGTGCAGCCGACAGCGCCGCAGCATCAGCATGCGTTCCTGCTGCTGTAGCGTACCCGGACGCAGCCGTCTCGGATGCATCGGCGTCCTGCGCGGACTGTGCAGCAGCCGTAGCAGACCCAGCCGCTGCGGTCGCGGATGCGGCAGCCGCCGTAGCGGATGCTTCGGCTGCAGTCGCTGCATTCTCTGCCGCGGTCTCAGCGGCCAGCGCGTCATCCCGTGCAGACTCGGCTTCGGTCTTGTACCCCTGCACGATCAGCTTATCAGCGCTTACGACCTCCTTATCCAGCCCAACCTGTGTAGCCGCAGCCAGAACCTGGGTAGCCCAGTTCTGCATGGAGGACGGAACCTCGCCCTCCGTACCGGACAGGGACTCCTCTATGGAGACCGGAATGACCTTACTTTTCTTGACGTTGCCGTCTACGGTCGTCGCCCGGACCTCAATGGCTCCGATACCGATCTGCTGGGTCTCGGCTGACGTGACCGTCCACGTGAGGATGTTGTCCTCTAAGTCGCACACAACAGGGCTGGCCTGGCTTCCGTCAGGGGGCCGGAACAGAATGAAATAGCCGTACTCGGACGTTGGCCACTTCGCCAGCCAGTCTGTCATATCCATTTTGACTTCAACAGCACCATGCTCTCCCTGCTGGGCGGCATACAGGCTGGTGATTTTATCAATCTTCTGAATGTTGGCCATGACCAGCACCTCCAGGTTTATTCGTCCTTATCCTTGTGCACCAGAATGGTCGGGGAATTCGCGCCAGCGGCATCAGCGAGACCTTCGCCGATGATGTACGCCACGACGGCAGCGCCAGCCATGATGATGGCGGCCACCTGTGTGGCGGTTTCCTGACTCCCGTTGAAGGCCAGGATCAGCATGGTCACGAATTCCGCGATAGCAGCCCAGAACTTTCTTGACGTAAGCTTAGTCTTCCAGTCGATCATGTTCGTCGCTCCTTACTGTTGGTAGATCCAGCATCTGATTTTTAAGATTTGTCACTACACCGTTGCCCCCGAGGGCATGATATGAAAGGTACATGTCTTCAATCGTGTCTTTGGTTGCCGTCGGGCAGTAGCCCTGACGGATGGCCTGTTCACAATCGACAATGATCTGTCGCCTCAACAGGCTTCGCATCCCGTCCCGGAGGGCTTTCTGCTTCTCCCGTTCGGACTTTACAGTCTTAGACAGGTGTCGGCAGTAGGCCGTCAGCGCCGCGATGATCAGGCCGAACAGCCACTGGACCCAGTATTTGATGATCCACTCAGGCATCTTCGTCCACCACCTTCAAATATTTGGTCATCACGTAGCCGTCCCTGGAATACCTGATTTTCGCCCAGTCCCCGGACACAGCGAGGACCTCGACCTGCGTCCCTTCCAGGAGCGTGGTCACCTTCCTCCCGACTGTCGAGGGTTTCTCCCTCACGTTCAGGGAGCCGTCATTGGGTACATCTACCACTGCCTTCCCCTGCATCGGAACCACCTCTTCCTCTTTCCCGCTATAGTCCAGCCCCTTCAGGAGGCCGTAGTGCGTCCATTCGGAGATCTTCGATATCACTACGCCAGCCTTCGTGCCTCTGGCCTCGACCACACGGTCCGCGCCGATGACGACACCCACGTGGTAAAAGTCGTTCCCGTTCCGGAGCTTAAACACCAGAGCGCCTTCAGGCAGATGTTCCGGGATCTCGTAAACACCGTCCACGTAGCCCTTCTTGGCCAGCGCGTTGGAACTGTGCGGAAGGTTCAGGCCAAACCTCCTCCCTGCCTGCCTCGGCAAACCGGAGCAGTCCGTTACGCGCTTACCGATCCATTTGCTGCCGTACTGGATGGACATGGCGTAGTTAGGATTGTCGGCCTTGTCCTTGGCCATCCTGTCCTGCTGCGCCTGGGTCCATACCTGTCCGGACGTTCCCCATATGTAGCCCCAGCCTTCGTTGTAGGCCCGGAGCGACTCCTCGGCAAACTGTCTTCCTGTAACCATACTTAGCCTCCGTTGATGATCTGCAGTATGTACTGCCGCAGGGTCATACCTTTCACATAGACCTCCCAGTCCGGATTGACCTCGAAGCCGTCGCGCTCGGCAATCATGCCAGCCGCCAGACCCGTATTCCCTTCCTTGATATGCCAGCCCATGGCGAGGGACGGAATATGGATCTCGATGGTACTGGACGCACCGAACGAATCCGTGACCGTGAGCTTGACGTAGTACCCGTGATCCACGCTGAACACAACCGGGTCATAGATCGTCGATGTATTGTTCGGCGTACTCTCCTGATTGCTCCATGTCTCCCGGGTCATATCCGACCAGACGCAGGTCACCGTGACCGTGTTGTGACTGCCGCAGGAGGAGAAGGAGACCTTCGGGGTCACCTTGATGCACTCACCGTACTCATCCTCTGTACCGTCCGAGCCGGAGCGCACAGCCGCCGTGTCATTGTTGAAGGACGGCGTCGAGTAGGCCTCGACGTCGATGGTCACGGTTCGCTCTGCTGTCTTCCCTCTGCTGTCCGTAATCGTGACCTTGTAGGTTACACTCCCCGACATCATAATGGAGTTGATAGTCCGGGTGTTTCCGGATCCTGTACTGCTGGTGATGCCGTCGCCCGTGAAGGTGTAGCTCGTGATGGTCGCGCCGTAGGAGCTGCTGGCCGTGGCCGTGAGCCTGACGCCGCTCTTGCCCTGGACGTAGACACCCCAGCCTGACGGGACCGTGTTGTCGATCCGTGTGTCCGTCAGCGCGGAGACCACAGGCGAGTACTCCGGGACATTAAGCCTGACCGTCTTCGTGGCCACGCCGACCGACTTGTTGTCCTCGTCATAGCTGGTGACCGTGATGGTCAGGTTGCCGGACATGGCGGTCGGGAACTGGTTCGCCCAGGAAGTCGGAATCGTGTAACTGGAGCTTGTACCCGCCTTGGCGATGTCCTGACTCCGGTTCTGTGATCCTGCGGTCCATTTGACCGTGTGATGCAGATGGCTGTTGTAGGTATGGGAGACGGTCACGGTATGGCTGTTCCCAGCGGTTACATCCCCTGCCGTGATCGTGCACGGCCCGCAGGGCGCTACGGAGATGGTCACGGTCGCGCTCTTCGTCTTCCCACGGCTGTCCGTGACGGACGCCGTGTAGGTCAGACCGCCCTGCTTCGTGATCACCGAGGTTGTGCCGGAGGAGGTCGTGACGCTGATGCCGTGGCCTGAGATGGAATAGCTCTTAATCGTCGCGCCGTAACTGGAAGACGCCGTGATGGTGAGCTTACACTTCGACTTATACTGGCCATACGTGCTGTTCACCGCATCCACCACTGTAGCCCCAAGGCTGCAGCTCGGGGTGTACGACGCACAGGTCATGGTCAGAGTCTTCGATGCAGAGCCGACCGACTTGTTATCCGCGTCATAGCTCGTCACCGTTACGGTCATGGTTCCCGTGTTGGCATTGGGGATCTGGCTCGACCACGCAGCCGGGATGGTATAGGCCGCACTGGTGGCCGCCTTGGATGTGGTCACGGTGTTGGACTGGCTGCCGATGCTCCATGTCACCTTGTGGTACAGGTTGCTGTTGTACGTATGGGAGATGGACACGGTGTTGGAGTTGCCCGCTGTCACGTTGCTGACCGAGATGCTCGGGCCACCGCAGGCCGTTACCGTGATACTCGCCGTGGCGCTCTTCGTCTTGCCCCGGCTGTCCGTGACCGTCAGGGTGTACGTCAGGCTGCCCTGCTTCGTCAGGACGGATGTCGTACCTGAAGCCGCGGCTACGCTGATGCCGTGACCTGAGAGGGAGTAGGATTTGATCGTCGCGCCATAGCTGGTCGAACCGGATCCGGTGAGCTTGCACTTGCTCTTGTACTGCCCGTACTTCCCGCTCACAGCATCCACCACGGACGCCGACAGACTCGCTGACGGCGTATAGGAAGGACACGAGAGCGTCACTGTTTTCGTCTTGTCGCCTGTCTTCGTGCCGCCCTGATAGGTCTCGACCTTGACGGTGAGCGTACCGCTGTTCGCCGTGGAGAAGGCAGCGCCCCAGGAAGCCGGAATCGTGTAGCTGGAGGTTTTTGTACCCGCCGCTACGCTGTTCGTCTGGCTGTACGACCCGATGGACCATACGACCTTATGGGTCAGGGAGGTGGCCGCAGGCGTGATGGTGACCGTGGAAGACCCCCCGAGACTCACGTTCCCGACGGAGAAATCCGATGTCGGAGCCGTGGCGCTCGTATAGGTGATCGACATCGTGATCCCGGTCATGGTGATATGCGCGTTCTGTATGTACGGGGCTTCCAGGATGATGGCCATCGTGTCATTCCACTGGGTTTTCCGTATGCCCTCAACATTACTCAGCGAAAAAGACACGTCCAGCGCGCCTGGAAAGCTCTTGGGAACACTGCAATCGGCACTTCGGAGAATGTCGTATCCGGTGTCCTTGATAGAGAATTTAAGACTCGATGTCCCGGATGCTGCGGTCACAGTACCGCGAAGCCGGATACTGGTGGGCACGCCGTCTGAGTGCATCCAGCCCTGCGCTGTTGCCTTGCTCACCGAGAGCACCGCACCAGCGTTGGTCACGTTCACGTTGGAGAGGGCGTGGTCTATCGTGTACGTGTATGCCATGAATCCCCCTCCTTAACTGATGACTCTGCAGCCGATGCCGCCCCGGATCGGCAGAAGCTCCCCGTACCCTGCTGACTGCCCGACTGCCGGGTCCACACCGAAGGTCAGCGAGTTCTCCACGTTCAGACGCGGGATGTACGTAGCGTTTTCTGCGATCTGCAGGGCTGCCGCGTCATTCCTCATGATCGTCCAGGAATCATTGGCGAACAGGGATTTGTATATGCTGCCCGCCTTACCGATGAGCAGGCCTTCCTGGGTAAAGCTGAAGTAGGTCATGAGCGCCGCCAGATCACTGGACATGCTGCCCACAATGACGTTCAGCTCATTGTTACTCTGGAGCATCTGCGTGTAGTCGGACTGTACGATCTGCATGTCAGCGTCGTACTGATCGCGTGCCACCATGCTGACGATGGCGTCCTGGATCATGCCGCCCAGCGTCGTCTCCAGCGTAGTGGCGGCCTGTTCCATCTCATGGGTAACTTTAGCCGTGATGGACTCGTTGCTGGACAGGTCAAGGTCACGCCCGAAGTCACTGTTGACATGGTTGACCGTCAGCGACTCCGCTGCGATCTCCTGCCCGGTGATGGACCCAGCCGCGATCTGTTCAGCCGTGATGGTGTTCGCCATGATCTCATTGGCCGTAATGGTCTCCGCAGCGATCTCCTCCGCAGTGATGGCCTTGGCCACCAGCTTGTCTGCGGTGATGGAGCGCCGGGTCATGACGTCACCGTCGATGGTGTCCGTACTGATTTCGGTCTTCTCGATGTTGCCCGTGTTGTTGATGGCAAAGATCACGCCGCGCCCATCCGGGTCACGGATGATGAGGCGCTCTGTCTCCAGCACGCCGGACGTGATTTTGTTCGCCGTCATCTCCACGATCTTGGCGTCCGTGATGCTGGCGTCGGCAATCTGCGCTGTGCCTATAGCGCCCTGGGCAATCAGCGCCGCCGTGATCGCGCCGAGAGCGATCTTGGCCGTGTCCACCGCCGCGTTCTGGATGTTGGCCGCGCCTACCGCAGCCTCACCGATCTGGGCGTTGGTGATCGCGCCGTTGGCGATCTTGGCCGTCTCGATGGCCGCGTCCGCGATGTTCGCCGCCTGGATCTCCCCCGTCCCCACCTTCAGGTGGGTCACGGAACCGTCAGCCAGCTTGGCCTCAGTGACCGCTGTGTCGGCCAGATTGAAGGTCTGCACCGCTTTCTCCCCGAGCTTGTACATGGTCACAGAGCCGTCCGCGATCTTGGCCGAGATGACCGAACCGTCAGCCAGCTTGGCCGAGACGATGGAGCCATCCGCGATCCGGCTGGCGTTCACGCGCTGAGCGAAGAGCTGATCGAACAGCGCCATGACACCCGCGTAGAACCTGCGCTCCTCCAGCCCCCACCGGGGCGGGATCGCCGGGGCTTGATACTGAAAGCCATTGACGTTCTTGTTACTCAATTACGCCGCCTCCTCAGTCAGGGTCCAGCTCCATGGTGAGCCGGATGCCGCCGTCGATGGAGTACGGTACGATGGTGGAGCTGTCCAGCTCCAGCCGGAAGAACCGCCCCTGGACGTTGAGCTGCGTACGGTAGGGCTTCCCGGGCTTGACGTGGATGCGCTTGTTCTTCAGCTTCTTTTCCGTACGGATGCCGATGGTCAGGTCGAATGGTGTCGGCGCATCCGCAATGAAATAGACCACGAATGTAGACTTCACAGCGCTCTTTGCCCCGAGATCCTGAAACCCGGATTCCCAGTGCACGGGAAGCGCCAGCCCCTCGTCGGCCATCTCAAAGACACAGCCCGGAGTCGTTGCGCTGGTGTAGAAGATCCGGTCATCTACCTTCAGGAAGGCCTTGACTGAGGTGTTTTCCCGAAGCGTGAACGTACCTTCACCGCAGTTGTACTCCAGCACCGCGTTGTTTACCGTGCTGCCGTCCAGCGGGATGGCCAGACAGTAGGTACGGTCACGGATGACAGCGCAGGTCTGATCCACCGCGTCCCAGTTCATCCTGTTCCGCAGCACACCGGAGGCTTCCTCGGGCTTGAAGGGCAGCACCAGAGCGCCGTCATAGCGCATCAGGCCGCCGAAGCCCAGCATATAGACCACGTCGTTGTACGGGCAGATGGTGTTCTCGTGCATGGCCCCGTGGCCGTACTGTTCCCTGACGATGAACTCGCCCGGATCCGTACCGAGGACACGCCAGATGGCGTTTTTCTTGAACGCCAGGAGCTGGCTGCCGTATGGCTTGAGGGCAATGAATGCGTCCCCGTCCCAGGACGGAGACATGATCTCGCCGCCGCCGTCCTCCGGGATCTCCTCATTCGGCTCCCAGTTGAACGGATCGTACGGGGCTGAGTACACAAGGCTGTCCGGCATACCGATGATGCCGGAACCCCAGATGCGCTCGTTATGCCTTGCAATCGTGCCGAACTTGTACGGCGTACCGACCTGGACGATATGCAGGTCGTTCCCGTACAGCACCAGCATGCCATCCACGGCGTTGGACATGATGAGCACGTCGATGGGATCGCTGCCTTCCTCATTGACCTCATAGGTGACATAGTCGAAGTAATCGGACTGAACCGGGAGCGCGCCCCCGCCTTCAGCCGTCACCGACCGTGCGATCCATTCGTCGTCATGGTCCAGCAGCTTGGTATAGATATGCCCGCCTGCTACGGCCACCAGCACGTTGCGCTCGTCCTCGGCGACACCGTAGCGCCGGGACAGACACGCCAGCGTGCCGATGGGAGCAGGAAGGGTCTGGGCGATCATCTTTCCCTCGCGCATGGGGGCGAACCGACCGCCTGTGATATTCACGTTCTTGAGTTCCCGGGCGTACTGCATCGAGAGGTTGTAGCCGTCGCCCGCCTGATTCAGGCCACGGAAGCCGATGATGTCGGCAGATGTTTCATAGATCGAGGCCACGGCTTACACCTCCTCACGGCCAGTAGTTGTGGAACTGGGGCAGACTCTGCCTGAAAGTCAGCTCCCCGGTCTCCGTATTGACACTGCATTTGCCCTTCAGGTCTCCGCACTTGGACAGGCAGTCCATGAAGCGCCGCAGGAACTCCTGCCCGCGCTGCTGTTTCTGCGGGTTGCCGTTCCGGTACATGCAGTACGTCGCGTAGTCCGCAATCGGGAAGTGGGTCCACTGGGGGACCTTTGGCACTTCTTCCGGATTGTCCGTTGTCAGTGTCGGGAACACGGGCAGATCGTCCAGGTGATAGTCTGTCAGCGCGTACAGCACCTGATCGTACCCGTCGTTCACGTAAGCATCGACATGAGGCGCGTAATCCTCGTAGTCATCCCAGTCCGCATTGAACTGGTAGATCGCGCGCTGCATCATTTCCTCAAAGGTCACGCTCCTCGCCTCCGTTTACAGATTCGGGAACCGCCCAGAATGGATGAGGATCTCAAAGGCCCACACCGGGATTTCCACGTTCACGCCGCGCTGGATGATCAGCGGGCGGTTATGATTCTTGCCCTCGCACTGGACGACCACGGTCTGGTCAATATTGCCGGTTCCGTCGCCGGACTCCAGCAGAGGCAGATTGATGCGGACCTTCACATCGCTGTTGTCGATGGGCTGCTCCGCAGGCTTGTTTTCAACGGTTTTCGTAGCCATGGGTGAGTCTCCTTTACAAAAAGATCAGGCGGGGCCGGACAGACCCCGCCCTTCAGGGAGGTAGAAAAATGGCTCTATGGATTACGCCGAGACCGCGTGCTCAATGCGGACACCGAACGCATCCTGCAGGATATGGTAGCCTACACCCTTGATCTTGTAGGCGATGGTCCCGCGCTGGTTGTACGGGTCATCCGAACCGGAGGAACCGACGGGCTTGATGATGACGGACACGTTGTGGCCGTTGCCAGCCAGAGAGATGCCGCCCGCGAAGTCGCGGCCATAAATGACGGTAGCACGAATGCTGACGCCGTCAGGGCCTGCGGTTTCAGGGGTGATCTTGTGCCCGGCAGCCGGAGCAGTGGCCGGGGCATAGCGGAGCTTGATGCCTTCCGTGGTGGCGTACTCGATGAAGCAGAGCTGACCATTGATGTCCACAGGGCGTGCGCCGAGGGAGCGGGCCATGTACTCATTCAGAGTCTCGCTCACGGTGAGCCAGAGCTTGTTGGCGTCCCAGGTGGCCACGGTCAGTTCGGCAAGACCAGTGTCGGTGGTGGAATTCTCGTACACGAGGTATTCCTCAGCCTCATAGGTCTTGGAGACGGTGGTCTCGAAGAACTTGACTCCGGCGATGATGCCGATCTCGTTCTTTTCGATCTGGGACTTATCCTGATACCGGGCCACATCGATCCACATGGGATCCTTCATGAGGTCATACTTGGTATCCGGATCGATGTTGGCGTGATAGTAGCCGTCGGAGAACTTCGGGCAGAGGTTCTTTTCAAGGGTACGCACAGCGCGGCGCACCAGATCGTAGGTGAGCTTGTCATCGGCGGTCAGGGCAGAACGGCTGGTCTTGCCGCCAGCGTACATGACGTTCGTGCCTGCGCACTTTGCGTCACGGGCCAGCAGGTCAAGGGACTGCTTGGCCTGTTCACCGAGCAGATCGTTGATCTCCCGGTGAAGGTTGTCGAGATGGTACAGGTCCAGCTCGTCGGTGAATTCCACATGTTCGCCATACGGCTTCATGGTGATCCACATCTCGGTCTGGCTGATCTTCTGGCCCTTCTTGGTCACGCCTTCTTCGAGCGGACGGGTGGAGGGCTTGAAGGGAACCATCTTGCGGAACTGAACGCGGCGGCCATTGCCCTTGGGCAGCGGACGAAGCTGGACATCGCGTGCCCAGGTGGCGTTCGGGAAGTAATTTTTCAGAAGGCGCCGTTCGTGGTACTCAGTAACACCAGGCGCGATACCCGCGTCATAAGAGCGGTTAATGTTTTCATATGCCATAACGCATTATCTCCTCATATCGTAGACCGTCCCTTCCTCGAGAGCGCGATCCAGTCGGTCAAACTGGGCGTCGCTGAGATCCATTACGCCATTGGCATGCGCAGTGTTACCGCTGGTACGCGGCACAACAGGCGGGACACGCTTCTTTGTGCTCCCCTGCTGCATCTCTCTGGCCAGATCGTAGAAGTCGATCTCGCCGGAACCGATCCTGCGCTGGATCTCCTCATCGGAATTGAATACGGACAGCAGATCCATCCCTGTCATCCTCTGGATGTTGCGGGTCTGCTGATACAGCTCCTGCACCCTGGCGTCCTGCTGGGTCTGCCGACTCTGCTGCTGCGAGACGAACCGGCCCTGCGCGTCGCGCGGGCGCTCCTGCTGCTGGGACTGCTGGGTCTCCTGCACGGCCGCTGCGGGCTTACCGCGCTCTGCCCGGATCAGACGTTCCGCGAGTGCCACGGAGATCTTCTCCTGCTGCGCCAGTGTCTGTGCGTCCTGCTTGATCTCCAGCTCCTCAAGACGAGAGAGCCGTTCCTCGTACTGGGCGCGCTCCTGCTGCCACCGTGCCTCGGCCTCCTGCTGACCACGGGTGTACCCCTTGCGCTCGGAAGCCATCAGTCTGCCCCGGATCCCACCGGAGAGGTTTGCGTCCTCATCATTGCCGCCCGCCTGCTCACCATCCTGGGAGTTCTGCTCCTCCGGTTCGCTGCCATTCAGCAGATCAGAAAACGCGGTTGTGCTTTCTTCCTGAGCCTGTGCAGCGTCGTCCTGCACGCTCTCAGAAAAATCCATATCGACCGAGGTGTTGTCATCGTACATAGGGCTTTATGCCTCCCAGGTTGATTTATGCAAAGGCGGCGTCCCGCCGTTACATCATGTTGATGTTGTCTTCACCGAACGCGGAGGTCGCTAGGTCCTCCGTATCGGTGGTGAGCTGCTGCGCGTAGCTGTCCAGCGTGGTGGTCAGGTTATCCACCTGCTGCTGCAGGACCTGATTCTGCTGGGCAAGCTGCTGCATCTGCTGAGTCTGTGCATCCACCTGTTCAAGCACAGGCAGCACGCGTTCCTTGCCCTCGACATTGAGGAGCTGGAACAGGGCCGTGAGCGGGAAGACCTGTCCGGCCTGAGCGCTCATGGTGTACGCCTGGATATACAGGTCGTTCATGGCCTGGATGGCCGCCGGGTTGGCCCGCTGGATCTCGATACGTACCGTATAGGGCGGCGGCTCGAGCGGTCCCTTCTTCCGGTTGTCCCCCATGAGGACCCGGGAAGACAGTCTTACAGGCGTCGGACGGGTGTCGTCTCCGGTGATGTAGACCACCCGCTCATCCGTGTAGAACTCCGCAGCCAGCCACAGCACCTGTTCGACGATCTTTTTGAAGCCATCCGACAGGATCCGGGTACGCAGACGCGTGATCTTCGACCCGGCATTCTGCAGGAGCTGAATGGCCGATGCCGCGTCAACGCCGCCAGTGACCTCACCGCGGCTGAACTGGCTCTGACCACTATCCTGCTTCATGTCGTTCTGGTACTGGAAGAGCTGCTGGGCGGCCAGACCGTTCAGCGGCTTGTTCTCCAGCCAGCGCACGGCGTCCTCATCGATGATGTCGCCCTCGATGAGGTTCCTGCTGAAGTCCGCGAGATCCTCGGTATTGATGCCGGAACCCTTGCGGACCAGCATCCTGAGCTTGCTCGACGCCGCGAGGTTCTGATCGATGTAGTAGGCGTAACGGTTGATGTAGCGCATCATGGCCGCCAGCTCGTCCACCTGACCCTCACCAACCATGGACCCCTCGATGGTGGAATATACGTCGAATATGAACGGATACAGCCCGTGGGCGTACACGTCCTCGTAGACCTCCAGCAGCGCGCCGCCCGCCAGGTACGCCACGTTGATGGTGTGCCTGCGCTTCTTGCGGTCGTACCGCCGATACCAGTACTCCACCAGCAGCGCCTTGCCCTCCTGCTGATTCGCCGACAGCGAAGACAGCTCGGTCTCCAGCGCCACGTCATGGCGGTCCGTGGTGTCGTCATGGATGTAGACGGCCTGATCCGGGTAGTGCTCCGTGTACCACGAGAGCGGATGCCACGAGAGCTTCATCATGGCCCGGGCGTCCTGCACCTCGGTGGCCATGGGGTCCCAGACCATGTTCTCGATCGGGTAGCGCCGCACGGCGATGTTCCCAAGACCGTAGTCCATGTCCTCATCCCACATGACCTGCGTCACCGCAGTGCCTGTGATGTGGAAGTCCTCGGCGCGTTTCCGGTGGAACTCGAGGATGTCGTTCTGCTGCATGACGAACTTGACGACATTGCTCATCTCCACGGCGACGTCGGCCAGGTCCTGCCGCTGTGCCACCAGCATGGCCTCCGGTGTATTGTCCACCTGGTCGGCGATGCAGTTGTTCAGCGTGGACTTGAGCGTCTGGAGCTGAAGCATCTTCTTGTGCTCAGGCGTGCCCGGAGGGTCCTGATCCTCGTCCTTCAGACGATAGACCTTCCGGCACTTGATCGCCCGGTCGTGGTAGATCCTGCAATCGTTCTGCCATGCGTCCAGCCGTCCGTAGGCCTCGGCCAGCAGCTCCTTCTCATCATCCGTAAGCTGCTGCTCGTCAAGGTACGGCAGCTCCTCCGCTGCGCCCTTCAGCGGATCCTTTTTCTCCGGAGGACGTTTATTGGGTCCTCTCAGATCGGGCGACGGCCCAGTCCTATCTGGCATAGTACTCGTCCTCCTCTCCATCGTCATACGGCGTCCGGATGCGCGTGTGATAACGCTTCACGGGCGCTGCGGGCATCGGGTACGCCTGGAAAACGTACCTGCACACGTCGTACAGGTGGTCCTCCGCGTCAGTATCCACGTCCTCCACCTTCGTCAGGCTGTACGGCAGCGCGGGCAGTGTCCGGATCGTGTTGTAGCACGTCTTGAAAAACTGCACCCCGGGCAGCCCCGCCTCGTTGAACCGAAGCCGCTCATGCACCTGCATCAGGCCGTTGAGACGGTTGTTATCTCCCTTCCGGAAGATCGGCCCGCCCATACGTCCGTCCATGTCGCGCATGAGGTCAGCCACGCTATCCCCGCGCGATCTGTCGAAGATCGCAGGATCGGCGATGCGGTCCACCCGGATGTTCTCCCGGCGCTCCAGCTCCTCAGCCTCCACGATTGCCCTCGCAATCTCGCGGGGGCTTTTTTCATCCCCTTTGTTCGGCCCTGTGGCCCCGTACAGCTCCCTGTACATGTACAGGCGCTTGTCCGGCGCGACAGCGAACCAGCCAGCCGCCCATGGCCGTGTGTACCCGTGGTCGAAGCCCATGTACCTGGGCCAGTCCAGCGGGATCTCGAACGGCTCGATGACGTGCGTGTACCTCCGGTCCATGAAGTGCTCCTCGGAAGACGTCCACTCGGTGAACACCTGGCCTTCGAAGGCATCCCAGTGTCCGTAGAGGAGAGCGTCCCTCAGGGCTTTCGGCTTGCGCTCCAGCTCGAAGATGTAGTCCTCAGTGATGTACGGGTTGTCCGTAGCATACGCGGGGATGTACTGCACCGTGAACTTCTTCTCACGGCCTAGAACCTCCGACTTCTCCGTGCGTGTGATCAGCGACATGTACGGCCCGGCATCGACGAAATAGGCTTTTACCCAGCCGTGGCCGATGTTGCCCGGGTTGGAGGCACACCGGACCACGGGTTCGATACCCAGCGCCTTGATGGCACGCAGACGGGTCTTGAGGAAGGTGTAGATCTCATACTCAAAACTCGTCAGCTCGTCCATGTACAGCCAGTGGATTTCAGCACCAGCATAGTTGTACATGTCCTGCACGGAGGCACAGTGCCTGAAGTGCAGCACGCTGCCGTTGAACAGTGACCAGTCGTGCCGTGACACGTTGTACTTCCCGATGCCTTTCGGGATGGAAGCCTTGGCCTCCTTGATCAGCGTGTCTTCCAGTTCTGTGTACGTGCGCCTGAACAGGTACGCGTGAGTACCCGGGTATTTCAGGCAGCGCGCCAGGGCATCCATCACGATGGCCTTGGACTTCCCGCCGCCTGCGGCTCCCCCGTACAGCACCTCATTGGCCGTAGTTGTATGGAACAACTGCTGTTTCGGGGTTGGAACGTAATTGACCTCAATCCTCGGCATATCAGTCTATGGCCCCCTCTGTCGGAACCGCGGTCTGCGATGGCAGAACCGGAGCGGGCATGGACGTGAATGCGACCGTGATCGTCGCATCCTGGTTGTCCTCCATAGTCTGGATGTACTGGAGGATACGGGACGCCGCGTTCTGGACAACCCACTCGTTGTTGGAGTCAAGCTGCCTGACCAGCGCCTGAGCTGCTTTGGCCGCGGACGAACGCAGCACATCCTGCGCGTATTCGACCTGCAGCTTCCGCACGTCATCCCGGCGCAGGAGGTTTTTCACTGTCTCCGGCGTCAGACCCGCACGTTTCGCGGCATCCGGCACTTCCAGCCCTTCCAGAACAAGCCGGACTGCTTTCAGCTTCTTTCCGTGCAGCACCTCTGCCATGGTCAGCCAATCCTCCTCTCGAGCATATGAGAAACCGCCAGACTGACGATGGGTGAATCAGTGCTGGCGGCCCCCTGGGCTACGACGACCCCAATTGAATTATATTCTCAGGAAGCATGGCAAACAATGGCTTTTCGATCCCGTAGGTATTGATTTTTCTGTAGATATATAGCTAAACAAAAATGAATAGGAATTCCGGGCTATCCCCGGCTTGCCTACATGCCCATCCATCGTGACCACGTGTCACACCATGGCGCAGCCATCGTGACCACGTGTCTCGGGGGATTGATCGTAGGTGGGTGTGGAGGGTGAGCCGGGGGGTTGAGGTTTGTGTGTGTGGTTGCTGGCCTTGCTGGTATAGGGGTACGGGCTGGCTGTGCAGTACCTGCTCCCGCACTACCCCCGCCAGGGCTCGAGATTTTTCGAGTCGGATTTCTATGTGTGGTGCAGAGTGTGGTGCAGATTCTCAGAAGCCTTGATATATAAGGCTTTTCAGCACTCAGGACACAGGCAACGTACCAGTTTCAAAGCAAAAACAAAGAAGAAAGAAAGAAATATAGGAGCTTGCGCGCGTGATCATGCGAACCGGGGCGGGGCGTCTGAAAATGTTTGGCTTGAGGCATACAAATATGTCTCAAATAATGGTTGTATCATACGATTTTATTATATTATTGGTTGACAATTTTAACAAAACCCGTTCAATAATAGCTGTCAGGAGGGCAAACCAAAACAAACCTTCTGACAGAGAGGAAAGCAGATTATGAGAACCTTCTATGACGTAGAGAACGAAGTGATCATAACCGAAACAGAGCTTCAAACCAGTTATGAAGAGCTTCGGCGGAACGATGAAACTGATTGTGCGTCGTTCGAAGTCTACGTGAGAGAGTGCACCGGAAAGAATGGGACCTTGGAAGTTATTGAAGAGGAGGAGAAAGAGAAATGATGACTAGAGAGTTTTTCCGTACAACGGAAGAGGCTGCCAAGTTCCTGCTTTATACCAAGAAGCTTTGGCGGCATCGGGGATATGGCAAGCAGGGCTGTGGATTCTTCCTCGAGTTGGTCAGCTTGGACGTTCCGGGAACAGAAGAGAAGTTCACCGCGGAACAGGACGACGCTATTTCATGGGAACACTACGAAGCGGAGGATTGCCGCGCGGCAGTGCTCATGTGGAGATGAACATTCTGACACGACGCCCGTACTACGGACGTCGGACAGAGTGCTCAGGCGCTCAGAAAGTGAGGAGTTGAAACTATGTTTACTACTGAATCCCTGCGCAAGGCCATGAATAACCTGCATGATGCAGAAAAGCGCTATGAATCCATCCCCGCCGAAGAAATCAAAATGTGCATTTCTTCCGGCAACCAGAAAATCGGACGTGTTATGAATGTATCACTGCCGCCCGTTGTAACCTGCAGAAACTGCAAGCATTGCATTTGGTACTGTTACGATATAAAGGCGGTGCTGCAATATCCGAAAACCGTTGCAGATGCCCGCATGCGTAACCTGTCAATCCTTCGGAAAAACCGCGGGCTGTACTTTGAAACCATTGAAAAGAAGCTGTCCAGACGGCGCAAGAATAAATACTTCCGTTGGCACGTGTCCGGTGAGATTCCGGACGTCGATTACCTTGACCATATGGTCTCCATAGCTGCCCGATTCCCTGACTGGATTTTCTGGACCTATACGAAGCATTACGACATTGTCAACCAGTGGGTTGCCGCCCATGGTGGAACGAAAGAATCAGTACCATCGAATCTTACCATCATGTTCTCAAAATGGGACGGGCTGCCCATGGAGAACCCCTATGGTTTCCCTGTGTTCGCAGTAGTGCTTAAAAACGGCAATGTGGACGGGGACCCGCGGGAATACTGCACTTGGGCCTGCCCCGGAAACTGCGATATCTGCAAGGCGGCGCACCGCGGCTGTGTCGCTGGAGAATCCACCGCGGCAAAGGAACATTGATTGAACATTCTGACACGACGCCCGCAACGCGGACGTCGGACAGAGTGCTCAGCACTCAATAAAAAAAACTTGGAGGATTGAATACCATGAAAAAACTGATTGCTGTTTCTCTGTTGCTCGTTTCCCTGCTGACTGTTGCTTTCCCTGCTGTTGCAGATACCTATTACCAGACTGAATACACCGGAACGCAGTACCTTGTGTGTGGTGGTAATGATCATGAATGCTTCACTGCCATTGTGGACGTGTTCACACTGGCAGAGATGGCGAGCCGGAATGAAATTTGCTCCGCGTATGGCATCGATGTAGACGGAACGTATGAGGTCTATTGGTATTTCTCTCCGGACGGACGGACATTTACCACTGTCCTGCTCCGCGATATGACAACAGTGATTGAATCGTGTGAACTGTACTGATTGAACATTCTGACACAGTGCCCGCGGAAACGCGGACATTGTACAGAGTGCTCAGCACTCAATAAAAATTCGGAGGATTGAAGGTTATGACATTTTACAATCATCTCCTGGAAAAGGTCTACTGCATATGCGGGTATGCACTGAAAACACGCGACACGGCCGCGGCACTGACCGCCGCCATAGATCTGCTCCGCCTGGCCTGCAATGATGGTTTAATCACTGATACAGAATTCTTCGATTTGTCCGGCATTGCAGAATTCCGCCTGCAGCTAATCGGAGAATGGTTAGAAGAACATCCAAAATTAATTTTCCGTTGACAATCTTAACAAAACCCGTACCATGAAAACCGTACCAAGTAACCGCCCGGACCAATAAGAGAAAGTGAGGAATTGAAATGCTGACTATTGAGAGGCTCGCCGCTCGCTACATGCGGAAACACCCGGAAATTGAGATTTACCTGGACGACTTTAACGAATACTCAGAGATGTATCACGTGTTCGTTGGCAGAGTCGGAGAACTGGGAAACTGGTACCTGTTCCATACCGTCGCTGACTTCCGCGAGTGGTTGCGGGAAGTCGAACTGTGAGACGTTCTGACACGGCGCCCGCGTTGCGGACGTCGGACAGAGCGCCCCATAGGGCGCCAGAAAAGAAAGTGAGGAATGAAACCATGAAGAAAATCAATTTGAAGAAGGCCCTGCAGGCCATGAAGACCTGGGAAACCCTGTGCAATGAAAAGCTCCGGATGAAGCGTGACGCAAGCTGGTACGGACCTGACCGGATTGCAAAGTGTGAAGCTGAAACGCAAGCGGCGAAAGAAGCCCTGCAGGAAGTTGCCGCCCCGATAGCCGCGGCAATCAGGGCAGCAGAGGGGCGCGCAACGGCCCGGACCATCACAGCGGAGAGTCTGTTGATGCACCTGGAGTGCATGCAGAAAAAGCTGAACGGTATTCCGAAAGCCGCCATGGAGGGCCTGCAGGTACGGTGCGACCTGAACGCTCAGAGTTTCCCGAGTGCATACAGGTACACGCCTGAAAGCACATGGTTCACTGCTGAATACAAAAACAATACCTGGTGGCTGCTGAGTGTTAGCCGCAGCCGCACCGCAAGGTCTGGCAATGGTACACAGTTGACCATGCCGGAAAAGACCGAAAAGGCTATCTTGGACAGCTTCCGGACATTCTGAAACAGGGGGCGCAAGCCGCCCCTTGTACAGAGTGCCTGAGGGCGCTCAGAAAGTGAGGATTGAAAGATATGACAGCTACAAACTTAAAGCCCGCTATGGTGATCAATGGTTACGGCGGTGCCCCGCTGTACGTGCACCCGGTCCGCTATACGTTCGCTGACCTGCCCGGAACCTGTGACGGGCTGCTGTTATGGGATGACGACAATGCCCCGGTCCTGTTTGACCTCAGCATTGAAATGCTGAAGCGCGCATATGACCCGCTTGAAGTGCTGTGCGACGAGTGCCCGACTCGGAACTACACCCTGGAACCGGATGGAACCTATCACGTCCCTGAATGGAATATAGACATTGAGGAGGAGGCCTAAAAGCCATGAAGAGAGATATCACAACTGCCATCTACGCCGATGTATTCGGCATCAAGGAAAACCATGACCGCGTGAACAAGTTCGTAAAAGCCGTGATCATCAACTTCGGGGATGCACGCGGGGATATCATTGTGACCAATGACAACTATGGTACCCGCCGCAAGTATGCATGTTTCACCGAGGGCAAGAAGAGGGCGGGCCTGCACCCGCTGCAGATTGTATTCTGTGGACTGGAAGAGGCCCGCATATGTGGGGACCGGTACATAGGGCCTGACGATAAAATCCACGCGTTTTGATTGACACACCGGGCCTGATTGATTAAGATTGTCACAGGAGGGATAAAGAAATGGCAAGACCACTATCCGGAACGCGCCCCACAGGGTCAGCCGCTCTGAAAATGCTCAGGGAAGAACACTGCATGTCAGCCATGGAGCTGGCGTACCATGCCGGAATCAATCTGTCCACGCTGTCATACCTGGAATCGGGGCGCAGCAAGATAGGCAATATGCGCCTGGACACCGCTGCGCATCTCGCACAGGCGCTGGGCATGTCCATGAACGACTTCCTAAGCTACCTTGGATATGGGACAGATGACGAAGAGGGGCCGGATGATTAATCCAGCCCCTCCTTTTCGTCTATGTGGCGTAACGCCCGCCCATGTATCCGGTAGACTGTACGCAGGTCCACCTGCAGCAGTTCCGCAACCTGCTCCCATGTTCGCGAGGTCAGATAGTATAGCTGCAGGCAGCAGTACTCCCGTGGATTGTCCAACAGATTGATCTTCTCGTCGGCCAGCTTGCGCAGGGCAATCCAGTATGCCCGGAAACTGTTGCGCCTGGATTCAAGCTCCGCAAGCTCCATTGCCTGCGCTTCCGTGGGCGACCCGCTCCCATGGCCACCACCGCCCTCACCTTGCCTGACTGCACGCACGCCCAGATTCTGCAGGGCGTGCTGGTATGCCTCTTCTGCCGCCTGCAGCCGCAGGTCGCACGCTCTGACTTTCCTGAACAATTCCTTAGCTGTCATAGTTCAGCACCTCCTCCCGCAGGGCTTTCACTGCTTTCATCAATCCCTGCTGTTCTTCGTCTTTCCCCTGCAACACGCGCAGGACCCGTTCATCGATAGTTCCCTCCGCAACCAGATGATGGACAACCACTCTATCCTGCTGGCCCCTGCGCCACAGCCTGGCACATGCCTGCTGGTATTTCTCCAATGACCATGTCAGCGAGTACCACACGATTGTGTGCCCGCCTGCCTGCAGATTGAGGCCATGGCCCGCGCTGTCCGGATGCGCGATCAGCACCGGAATCTCCCCAGCATTCCAGCGCTGTATCTCATCACTGCCCCTGAGTGGTACTGCTTCAGGGATCGCCTTCAGGATCCTGACCGCTTCGTGCTTGTACGCGTAGAACACAAGCACAGGCGACGTACTGACGTCGATGATTTCCTGCAACGCCTTCAGCTTTTCGTCATGTAAGTTATGCACCCGCCTATCCTCGTCATACACCGCACCGCTGGCGATCTGTAATAGTTTCCCCGCGACGACAGCCGCATTAACCGCTGTGATATCGCCATCGGGAAGGGACAGCACCATATCACGCGCCATGGCCCGGTACTCTTTCAGGACCTTCGGGGACAATGGTACACGGACATCACGATAGATGATATCAGGCAGCTCCAGCCAGTCCTCTGACGACATGGACATACAGATATCGCTGATTCTTCTCCTGATCTCCTCCAGCGCGCCCGGTTTAGGAAGGTAGTTGTACACCACGTGCCCATTGGTAGCCCCGGGCGTGAAGAACTCATCCCTGTACCGCGTGATAAACTTCCCGAGTCTCTCGCCCTGGTCTAACAGATAGATCTGAGACCACAGGTCCATGGCTCCGTTAGGGCTGGGGGTTCCTGTCAATCCGATTACGCGCTTGACGACTCTGAGAGTCCTGCACAGCGCCCGGAACCGCTGAGACCGTCCGGATTTAAAGCTGCTTAGCTCATCAATTACAATGGTATCAAAAGGCCACCACCTGATGGTTGATCTGATGTGCTCCACCAGCCACGGGACATTTTCCCGATTGATGATATACAGGTCGGCGTCCTGCTGCAGGGCCTGTATGCGGGCTGTCTGGCTGCCCAGTACCTTCACGCACCGGATGCCGGACGTGTGCGTCCACTTGGCCGCCTCTTCAGCCCACACAGTGCGGGCGACATTGAGAGGGGCAATGACAAGCACCTTCTCCACCTCGCCTGTCTGCAGTAGCTGTTGCAGGGCTGTCAGCGTGATCACGGTTTTGCCTAGGCCCATCTGTAAGAAGCATCCCGCGTGCGGATGGTCAATCAGAAACTGGGTCGCGTATTTCTGGTAGCCGCTCGGGCAATAGCTCATCGACAAGCGCTCTCGCCTCCTCTCGCCCATATACAACCCTGACGTCGTGGCCGAGGGCTTTCAGTTTCGCAATCATAACCTTCTGTATCGGTCTGAGTCTTCCGGTATCCTGTTTCAGCTCACACCAGACAACCCGACCACCCGGGAGTACTATCAGTCTGTCCGGCAGCCCGTGAGTACTACAATCCAGCTTTACAGACATAGCACCCCGGGCTTTTATGGCGGCGCACATGCCGCGCTCAATGCTCGACTCCAGCATAAAAAGTGCCTCAACCCCTTATATTTCAAGGCTTTTGGGCCATTTTTGTGTAGTGTAATGCAAGTAAATCCCTATAGAGCTATATATAAATAATATATACTACCTTGATTGATTTTATATACAGCTCTATTGGTAAGACATGCATTACACTACACTATTGCCCTATTTTTTCTAACAAAGTTTTGTGTAGTACCTACATCAACCTTCACATGCCGCCCTCCGCGACGTCGAACACCGTCACACACGGGATGTCTCTCCGGCACGTTTAGACCTTTTCATAAATCGTCAACAGCGGATACCGTGTTCTGCACACCCTGTGGAACTCTTCCAGTCCTTCGTCCCTGATGATCTCGAGCAGTTTGACAATCACTTCTTCCGTCTCTGGATGGAAGTGCCGTCCTGCTCTAACCTTGTTGTAATAGTTCAGAGGTTCAGCCTGGGTCCACTCCTCGCCGCTATACACCATCCCGGCCCCTATCCAATCGCATATCATCTCGATAACGTAATCAGAAGGAATTTTGTTGGCGATGATTTCCCCGTTATCGCCGAAGTCGGTCCACCATTCCCAATGATGCCTGTTATGCCCTTTATGATGGAGCCACGCCTCAGAATAGCCTTTTTCAGCTTTCTCCTTCTCAATCGGACTGCCCGTGCCCTGGAAGTATTTCGCTGACGGCGAAAACTCTACCGGGCTGAGCTTTGACAGATCGTGAATGATTCCTTGCCATGTGATTCCACAAGCCCTGCACTCACGATACACAACCGCCTTATGTTTCATGACGGTTTTGAAGTGTTTCCATCGACACCCTATTGGGATCACCCCCCATCCGCACAGTTGCTTGCGGTGGTGACGTCGGTACGATAGCCAAACGGGACGTTATACGGGCCGCAATTGTCGTTATACTCGATGGGCTGTTCTTTCGTTATGACAACCTTAACATCGAGATTATCCGGGGCCACCCCGGACACCGCGAAGCACACAACGTCTACGCAGCTCGGGTTTACGCCAAATCGGTGAGCAAAGAAGCATTTGACGTCTTCCATGCTAAGCTGAATTTCTGTTTTCATTTTCAGGCCTCCTCATAATCCTGATTCACCCATGCCTCAGATACAGACAGGCCCAGCCACACGAAGCCGCGGCTGTCGCGGTACTTCTTGAACCCACGAGCAGATAGTTCTTTGGCGAACCTTGGCATGTTCTTTGGCCTGGTCATACCGTTCTCATCAGCCCATTTCCTGTACGCCTCGTACAGCGCCCGTCCTCTTGCCTTGCATCTTTCCCCGACGATACAGCACTCGTTCAACCACTTGGCCATCCAGTCCTCATCCTGCAGGTACTCGGCCGTGGCAGCCTCAACCACCGCGGGTTTCCTGCCAATCTGAGTACCCTGAGTCCAGAAACGCTGTGCGCCCTGACAGATCCAGCGCAGGATCTGCGGGCCTTCAGCATCGAACATATCGCCTGCGAGATCCGGGACACGTTCGCGGCCTTCCTTCGGGCGTGCTGTGAAGGGCACAACGGCGATCCTTCGTTTGGTTCCGTTGTCAAACTGGGAAAGCTCAGGCAGGTAATTGGTATGAAGAATGAGCTTATGCGTAGGCCGGAAGGAAAAGGTCCGCTCATACTTCGGGTTCACTTGGATAATGTCGCGACTGGTCAGAGCTTTCATGGTGCTTACGCTCAGGCGCGCGCCGTCATCCAGTTCAGACATGAGCACGAGGCGTCGGCCCCGGGCTGCATCCATGCCATAGGGTTCGTTGCCGTTGCCTTTATCGATGAGCACGCTGCTTCGGATGGTCGTGGCGTAATCGCCCAGGCAGGCCATGACGGTTCCAAACATGGTCGACTTGCCATTGCCGCCGGGGCCGTACACCATGAACATACCTTCCTCGTAGACCTTCCCGACTGCTGCCATACCACAGATGAGCTGCAGGTAATCCTCGAGTTCTTTGTCTCCCTGTGTCGCGTAGGCCAGGAAGGACCGCCACATGGGCATAGGTCCGTCCTCACTGGCCACCGCACAGCCTGTGATATGGCTGCACATGGCCAGAGGATCGCAGGGGCGCAGGTCGCCCGTTTTCAGATTGACAATCCCTTCAGGGGTATTCAGCTCCCATGGATTCGGGTCTAGCGCGTCAACAGTCTCCAGAGGGAGCTGCGTACGCAGGAGACGTTCGAATCCGAAGATCTTTCCAGCAGAGCGCAGGCCGCGGACCTTCTTCAGGACAATGCCTGCCCGCTTCTTTTCGTCCGGATCCGCTGCCATCTGGTAGTCGGTCAGGGCATCGATCAGCATGCCGTCAAGCTCTGCTGACATACACCGCATGCAGTCATTAAAAGCTCCGGGCTTCCAGTAGGTTCCGGTCCAGTACAGCCAGCCGAGGGATTCATGGTATAGCAGTTTCCCTTTGTAGTGGGCCGCGATCAGACGGGCAATATCTTTGTCCTGATATTCCGCGATGAACCGATGGTCTGCATTGGATTCATCACTGTTCCGGGCTTCGATGTTGGCACGCAGGTCAGCGGCCACGTCTTTATCCTTGCCGCACAGTTCGGCCATGGCGATCATGGACGGCAGGCTGGACATGTCCACCTCTTCCGTATCCACATCCCTGTCCAGGTGGCCGTACAGATGGAGCCGGACCGCGTCGAAGGCGTTGAGCAATCTGCCGTGGTATGGGTCGTGATCGTGGTATGAGTACATGAAATCCCCGTCGTCCAGGATGATCACGCCGCCATAGGTTGTGCCGCCGTGATACGTATATCGGCCATCCCCCGCGGGATCGAAATAATCTGTCAGATAGGCATTGATAGCAGCCGGAACATCATAGACACGGCAGAACGCGCCGATGATACCCGGCTTTTCCTGTGGTTTCCCCGCTTTCTGTGCGCTGCTCCTGACTATGTCCTTCGCACGTTCAGAGCGCGGCCACAGGCCTGTGTCACGCCAGTTCTGGTATCTGTCCAGCACTTCGTCCGGATCCAGCCACGGGCCGTCCTGCGCCTCAAACAAGTACTCCCCGTCTTTACAGACAGAGGGCCAGTACATGAGACGGTTCGGCTGGTATGTCGTGTCGTCGAACTGGTCGATACCGATATCGCTGGCGATCAGTCTGCCGATGGCCTCGTACTCGATGACAGACACGGGCCGGGATAAGGGCAGAAGCAGCCGGAGACGTGGTGTCTCCGGCGTATGCGACCGCGTGCTGTACATGCAGGCGGCGTTATCAAAGAGCATGCTGAACTCTTCCCAGAAACCGGGAGCAGCATAGTCAGCGTCCAGGGCGATGAGCTGGCGGGAGGTCACATTGTCGGCCTTCCTCGCCCCGCCCAGTACCATGCCGCCTATGTACCCGCCGACATCCTTGGCATCCGCGCGCTCCTCAGCAGACATGGCCTTGTACTCGGCCATGGTCTCCCGGGCGACCCTCGGGGTGCGGAGCGCTCCGACGAACTCATCCCAGGTCAGGGTGCGGGGCTCCCAGTGGGTGCTGCGGCGGCTGTTTCCCACCGAGATGATAAATGAGCCGCTGTTCAATGATAGCCGCCTCCTCCTTCATGGTCCTTTCGATCTCGTTCATGTCATCGACGCATGCCTGCAGGACCTCAAACTGTGCGTCTTCCTTCATCTTTTCGGTCACAGGCGGGAGCAGAACTTTGCATTTCTCTGCTTCCCACAGTTTCTTCCGGCACGTCTGACAGGTGAATGTATATTTGCCATGACACACGACGAATCCATCGTCCAGGTGTTCGTTGTCGTACTCCAGCCAGCCTATCGGATGGCCGTGAATCCAGCACAGATGTTGATCAGTCACAGGGAACACCTCCGCATCTCGGGCACTGCCCGTATTCCGCGTCCTGTCCGAGGACGTGCTTGTAACCACAGCGCGCGCAGTAGGCCACAGGGCCGTCGGCCGTCTCGTGGATCTCCCAGTGCGTGTACCGCTTCTGCGGCGCGCTGGTGTGTGCGGGCAGACCGTCGGTCATCTCCCGCAGGGTTGCATCGGTCACATAGGGGAATTCGTCTTCAATCGTACTCATTGTCTATGATCTCCTCTAAACGATGGTCGCAGTGCGGACAGCGGCGCATCTCCGGGGTGTGGCCGAGGCCGACCCAGTGTTTGTAACCGCAGTCACTGCATTGGTATAGACGGGCCTTGTACGCGTCCGTCTGGCCGGACATGCCGTACGGATACAGCCCAACGAAAAGCCATTTCATCCGATCACCTCGACGTGTTCTAGCGGGTCGTCGAAATTGATTTTGATACCCAGTTCCTCAAACACTTTGTCCATGGTCTCATCACTGTCGATGGAATCCACCAGCTCACGGTCCATTGCCTCGATGAAGCGGGCGCAGCGCTGCTGTCCCCATTTGAATTCGTGCCTGAGCGCCAGCACGGATGCAGCGTAGACAGCCTTGACGGCCTGTGGCATGGCTTCCTCACGGCCTTTTTTGTAGCCTTCCCGGAAGCCATCCTGCAGGAGCAGGGAGGCAGCAGCGACGTTCTCCCGCTGCGCCTTCCTCGCCGCTTCTGCCTTCTGCTGGTTGCGGAACCAACTAGGGGCTTTATGCTTACTCATCCCATTTCACCGCCTGTCCACAATTTCCGCAGTATTTTTCATTGCAAGTCGAATTCAGCATCTTTCCGCACATCGGGCAAAACCCCGATTTACAAGTAATCTGCTCCCCCATACACAGGACAGGTTTCGGCTCCGGTTCCGACTCTTCCAGCAGTTCATCTATCATATGCGACAGTGAGTCAAATCTGGTGCAATCATTGTAAGCATTATTAATTCCTCTAAAATAGTTCAAAATCTCATGCTTAGTCATCCCGTTTCACTCCTCTTCCGGCGGTTCTGGAAGTGGCATCCAGTGGGTAATCGTCCAGTTAGACGATACCATGTTGCAAGTATCATCATCCATTTTTGTGGTTTCCATTGTGTACCATTTAAAATCACCATAACCCTGAAACGCTGTAAAGACAGAAACCTGACCAAACCGATTAACAGCCGTCACAATTACACTCGCCCCTGCGGAATCTGGCAGTCTATCTTTAACGCTAATCCACTGTGGTTGCTCTTTCAGCAGTTCCAGAATTTTTACGCAAAGATTCAATGGAATATAACAAACCCCATTTTCCTCGTTATCAATCCAATATGCAAATCCATCTATTGTTTTATCCGAATCAGTCATTTCCATTTCAACTCCTGTCCGCAGTACCTACAGAATTTAGTTTCATCGATCTTTTTGTTTACGATAGCTCTATCACATGACGGGCAATAACCCACTTCTATTCCATCGATAGAATCAGCTATACCAATAACTTGTTTCGGCTCTTGCTCTTTCAGCAGGTCGAGGGCATCACGCATGATGTCCCATTCATCGTCATTGTAGGGGCACGATTCCCGTGGTCTGAACCCACGGCATGATGCAGATAAGCATTCCTCAATATCTTTGATAACCTTCTCCAGGTTGTTACGCTTTGCCATACTCTTCCACCTCGATATCGTATAGCTCGGCTACGGTCTTCACCATGTTCGAGGCGTTCTCCATCTCTGTCTGATTCAGATCGTTGCCCCAGTACACCTGTACGCTCAGGGCGCACTGGCGGTAATCCTTCAGCATCTTGAACAGGTGCTTCAGCTTGGCCATAGACAGGAAAACCGGATGACGGCTCCGCATGTCCTGACCGCGTTTCTGGTCGTAGCGCCATCTGTAATATTTGAAAAAGATTTTTCCATGGCCGTCGTTCGCCCAGGGGCGGGAGAACGACCAGCGGATATAGCTCTTGTCTTCCATGTCGTTCAGTCCTTTTTGTAGTAGTCAGTGATATACCCATCGCCCTTGAGGATCAGCCCAGGCGCCCATTCAATCGGCTCAGCCATGGCCGCCAGCATATCCCGGAGCGCCTGATCGGCTTTATCCTTTTCCACCTCGACGATCATTTCATCATGAACGTGGAACACGATCTGGTAGCCCATGTCGGTCACGCGTTTCATCGCCATACACAGGCAGTCGCGGGCGATGGCCTGTACCACGTTCTCGGTCAGCTTCCCGCCGAAAGTCTCAGCCCTGCCCCAGGTTCCCTTGTCGGTTCCTTCGTAGGTCAGCGCTCTATGCCCGAAGCGGTTCAGGCCAATCCTCGGTCTCAGGTAATGCAGCTCACGTCCTGACGGGATGTGAAGCAGGAGCATACCTGCATCGGCCAGTTTCATTGCCCACAGTCCGGAGGGTCCTTTCCTTTTCACGCCGGGATACTGCATAGCGTCCATGGTCATGCCGTCGATATTCCACCAGAGTTTGACGATATTCGGGGAGGCGGTGCGCCACTTATCCACAATCTCCTGACACTCGTTTTCGGACAGCCCCATGTCTCCGGCTCCCATGGCGATCATGGCCCCGACGGTTCCCCCGTAGCCCAGCGCCAGCTCAGCGATCTTGCCCTTCTGCCTGAGATGGCCGTTCACGCCGTGTTTTTCGACGGGAACGTGGAACATCTGGCTGGCTGATGCACAGTAGATATCCCCACCGTTTGCGAAGACATCCATGCGCCATTGCTCTCCAGCCAGCCACGCGATCACGCGGGCCTCGATGGCTGAGAAGTCGGCCACCACGAAGGTTTTTCCTTCCGGTGGAGCTATGGCCGTCCGGATGAGCTGAGACAGCGTATCAGATACACTGCCAAACAGCCGCTTAATGCCGCCCGTGTCGCGCTCCAGGACGAGCTGTCGCGCGTCGTCGAGGGCGTCCAGGTCGTTCCTTGGGAAGTTCTGCGGCTGGATCAGGCTGCCCGCCCAGCGCCCGGTGCGGTTTGCCTTATAGAACTGCATAGCGCCGCGTACACGGTTGTCGTCACATGCAGAGTTCCTCATGGCTTCGTACTTTTTGACTGAGGATTTCCCGAGTTCCTGACGGATTTCCATCATACGGCGCTTGTTCGGATCCAATTCCTTCGCCAGCATCTTCTGAAGGCTGGCCTTGTCCAGGGGCTTGGCCGTCTCAAGGTACTCCTTGAGCTGCGCTACGCTGTTCGGGTTCTCAAGGCCGCTGATCTCTTTGGCTTCCTGCATGAGGACCGCTGTCTGCTCATCAGCCATACTGATTGCCGCCCGGACAAACTCCATGTCCACAGGCACGCCAGTATCGTTGATGCGCTGATCCATCCACCAGTACTTCCATTCCTGTTCGGGCGGCGTATAGCGCGCCAGCCTGTGCCGGATTGTGCGCTCGGTCTCCACGTCGCGGATGTTGTACGCTTTGAAGGTTTCCCATTTCTCAGGGGCGTCTTCCGGCCTGTTCCGTGTCCGGCCTTTATTGACCTTGGTCGGTTTACACGGCTTACAAAAGTAGGTTATGAGGGCCTTGCCCTCCTTCATTTTGGCCTCGTCCTCGCTCAGATTCAGCGCCGCGCCGACCTGTGCCAGAGACCGGGGAAGCCCCGCGTAGCTGGCCATGATCATTGTGTCGCGCCACTGCTCCGGCGGGCAGTAGATACCAAACTGCTTGTGTATACACTCGCGCTCGAACATCGCGTTGTAGGCAAATTTGATAACGTCCGGATTCTGCAGGTCGTCCAGGAGCGCCTGAGGCGGG
>OCVV011341839.1_pt1 | contig 48852 bp, 43 predicted proteins | sample 1539721 | NCBI WGS metagenome assembly OCVV01 (sample SAMN02144230, study PRJEB22623) | gut metagenome | biome: sheep rumen | host: Ovis aries | place: New Zealand | reverse complement strand
TACTATCGGAAAATATTTCTTCATAGACCACGGTACGGGAATAGTTATCGGTGAAACTACCATTATAGGAGACTATGTTAAAATATATCAGGGCGTTACACTCGGCGCACTCTCCACAAGAGGCGGTCAGTCCCTTAAAAATAAAAAACGTCACCCTACTATTGAGGATAACGTTACAATATATTCAGGTGCATCTATTTTAGGCGGTGAAACTGTTGTCGGAAAAGATGTTGTCATAGGCGGTAATGCCTTTATAACAAAATCCGTTTCAAGCGGTGCAAGGGTAAGTATCAAGGCACAGGAACTCAATTTCAAATACGGCGACAAAAAGCCCGAAAAGAAAGACATAGAACAGGACGAAACATGGTTCTATATCATATAATAAAAAATCCCCGTAATTACGGGGATTGTTTTATCTAAATTCTATTTTATATTCACCTGTACTGTCCATTTCGCCTATGAATTTTTCATAGACTTTTTTAGCATTTTCAGTTACAGCTTCCAGATTTTTTTCATCTGACATAAATTTTTCTTCCACAGCTTTTTTCTGTTCTTCCATGAAACCGTTATAATCATCAAAAGATAAGTCATTCAGAATGGATTTTTTTGCATCACGAACATCAAAACTGTCATAATCAAATTCATGGGATAATATTTTTGGTTCAGGGAGAGTTATTTCTATTTCTTTTCTGTCTTCATCAATATCTATATCTACATCTTTGATATCAAATCCCGCCTTGATAGAACCGTCATATTTGAACACAAGCATATTTGTAGTAAATGGAATTTTAAAACCTTTTATTTTTTTTGAATCCTCATAGATATCAGCAGAAGTATATAAATAATTGAGTGTTGCGAGTTCGCTTGCAAATTCAAGTCGTTCTTCAACACTTGTAATTGTTAATTTTTTATCATCACTTACTGAATTGGAAATTGTTTCTATCACTGATTTTTTTGGACTTTTAATTTTTGGTACAACGATTACAGCGATAAGAACCAGAATTATTAAACTTAAAATTATTGTTGATTTGTTTTTTATGAAAGATTTATTTTCATTCATATATACCACCTCAAAGCATATTATAACATAAATTCACAATATTGTCAATGACAAAAACACAATTTCGTATTATATGACAAAAAAGATTATATATTTTTGTTATATCCTACAATATAAAAAATCCCCTGCCGAACAGGAGATTTTCAGAATTATTTATGAATTAAAAGAAACATTCTTCCGCTGTAAGGCGGGATATTCATGTCTATATGGTCATCATACTGTTTAAATTCCGTTTCTCCGTCAGGAGTTGAACCGCTGTAAAGCTGATTATCCGAATCGAGGAGGAGAACGGCTTTATATTCCGAGCCGACTGTAACGGAATAGTCTTTCTGATACCAGTCCGAGAAATTCAGCACAGCGAGAATATCGCCGTCCGCACTTTTTCTTCTTATGGCATAAACGCACCTGTCAGCGGAATTGCAGTCCTCCCACATGAAATTAGTCGGGTCATAGTCATAGTGGAGGGCGGTATATTTGAGATATATTTTGTTAAGCTGTTTAATATATTCCCTGAAAGAGTCATGGAGGGGATATTTAAGCATATCCCAGTCCTGCTGTCTTTTCTCGTCCCATTCACGGAGCTGACCGAACTCATTGCCCATGAAATTCAATTTTTTGCCTGAATGGGCAATCATATACATATACATCGCCCTTGCCTGCGGAAATTTATCCTCATAGAAGCCGTTCATTTTCTGTACGATAGTAGCTTTTCCGTGGACTACTTCATCATGGGACAATGGGAGTATATATTTTTCGTTAAAGAAATATAACATTGAAAAGGTAAGTTTATGATAATCTCTTGTCCTGTAAATGGGCGCACTCTGAAAGTATTCAAGGGTATCATGCATCCAGCCCAAATCCCATTTATAGTCGAATCCAAGACCACCGTCAAATACAGGGGCGGCAACTTTCGGATATGATGAAGAATCTTCTGCGGCAAGTATTGCGGAGGGGTGACGGGCTTTAAGACCGCTGTTCATATCTTTAAGGAACTGTATGGCATATTTGTTTTCACCAAGGTATTCTTTACCGTTCCAGTAAATCATATTTCTTACAGCGTCCATTCTTATGCCGTCAAAATGATAGACTGAGAGCCAGTAATTGGCAGCAGACTGCAAAAATGAACGCACTTCACCCTTTGAGTGCATGAAATTTTTGCTTCCCCATTCGTTATATCCTGCATCATCATCGGGGAAATCATATAATTTAGTGCCGTCATATTCTGAAAGGGAATAATGGTCAACTGCAAAATGTACAGGTACAAAGTCCATTATAACGCCTATATTTTTCTTATGGCATTTGTCAACCAGTTCCATAAGCTGAACAGGAGTTCCATATCTTGATGTAGGTGCGAAAAATCCTGTACTCTGATATCCCCATGATTCATCGCAGGGGTGTTCGCTCAGGGGCATTATTTCAACGAAATTATAGCCGTATTCGCAGAGATAATCGACAAGCATATCAGAAATTTCGGAATAGTCATACCAGCCGTTTTCATCTTCATCGGATTTTCTTTTCCATGAACCGAGATGAATTTCATAAATATTCATAGGCTTGTCACGGCAGTCAGTTCTGTTGTCAAGCCATTTTTTATCGGTGAATTTATACTTTAAATTTCTTATCACAGAACAAGTGCCGGGGCGAACTTCCATGCCGAATCCGTAGGGGTCGCAGTGGTCAATAAATTTTCCTTCGCTGTCGTATATACGGTATTTGTATCGCATACCCTCCTTTGCATCGGGGCATAATATCTCGAAAAATCTTCCGTCTTCTACTCTGTTCATGGGAATATCCTCCCATTCGCTGAAATCTCCGATAAGGGATACACCAGAGGCATTAGGGGCATATGTTCTGAAAACAGTACCTTTATCCGTCAGATGCGCTCCGAAATATTCATATGCTTCAAATTCGTCACCATTATAAAATGTATTTATATTCATCAAAGCGTGTCCTTTCATTGAAATTATTGTTTGACAATGTCCGTCCAAAATAGTATAATACTATTATAACTGAAATTCATTTTATTTGCAATATGCATTTTTATACAGCAATAACTTAACGAATCAAATAAAAAATGAATATTATTATCAAATGTAAAGGGAGTTTTCAATGCTTGCAGGATTAACTAATATAAATAAATTTTATAACGGAAACCAGATTCTTAAAAATGTCTGTCTTAATATTGACGAAAACGACAAAATAGGTCTTGTCGGAAAAAACGGCTGCGGTAAATCCACACTTCTCAAAATTCTCACAGGAAATGAAGAACCCGACAGGTTTACCGAAAAAGACGGTATTGTTTCGGTTGCATCAAAGACTACTATGGGCTACCTTAAACAAATGGGCGGTCTTGACAGCGACAAAACCATTATTGAAGAAATGCAGAGCGTCTTTGAACCTGTCCATAAGGCGATAGAAAGACTGCGTGAAATCGAAATCGAAATACAGTCGGGCGATAATTCCTCCGCTGACGAATATCAGCAGTTATCATCATGGATTGAAGCAAATGACGGATATAACACGGACGTTAAAATAAAAATGATACTCAACGGAATGGGATTTTCTGAAAGTGAACTCAACCGCATTGTTTCAGGATTCAGCGGGGGCGAAAAGACAAGGCTTTCCATAGCAAAACTTCTCCTTGAAGAGCCTAATCTCCTGATTCTCGACGAGCCTACCAATCATCTTGACTTCAAAACTATCATGTGGCTTGAAGATTATCTTAAAACTTACAGGGGTGCAGTCCTTATAGTATCACATGACAGATATTTCCTTGACAGACTATGCACAAGCATCTGCGAAATTGAAAGGGGAGTCCTTAAAAGATACAGGGGTAATTATTCCGCCTTTGTCCGTCAGCGTGAAGAAAATGATACCCGTCAGGAAAAAGAATATGAACTCCAGCAGAAACAAATCGCTAAAATGGAGGACTACGTTGCAAGAAATCTCGTCCGTGCATCTACTACCAAAATGGCTCAGAGCAGAAGAAAACAGCTCGAAAATATGGAACTCATAGAACGTCCCGTCCATGACAATAAATATGCAAAGATAAATTTCACCTACGCAGTCGAACCGCCCCTTGACGTCCTTAAAGTCAAAAATATTGATATCTCAGTAGGTACAGGCACACAGAAAAAAACTCTTGTCCCCGAAATAAGCTTTGAAGTCAGACGAGGCGACAAAATAGGCATAATAGGCGATAACGGTATAGGTAAATCTACCCTCCTGAAAATAATTCAGGAACAGCTCCCGCATAAGGGCGTTGTCCGCTGGAACAGCAATATCAAAATATCATATTTTGAACAGGAAAGCACTAATTTAAACAAGGAATTAACTGTAATGGAGGAACTTCACAGCCGTTATCCCTCCATGTCAGACCTTGAAGTCAGAAACCTTCTCGCACAGGTAAGAATCACAGGCGAGAACGTTTTCAAGGAAACAGGCGTAATAAGCGGCGGCGAACGTGCAAAACTATGCTTTGCAATCATGATGCAGGAGCATGGAAATGTGCTTATCCTCGATGAGCCTACCAATCATCTTGACCTCTCATCAAAAGAAGCTATTGAAACAGCTATGGAGGAATATACAGGCACGATAATTTTCGTATCACATGACAGATATCTGCTGAGTAAAATCGCAGACAGGTTAATTGAACTTACAAATAATTCCTACCGTATCCATGAATATGGATTTGAAAAATATCTTGATGTACTCCGTGAGGAGCAGGCTGCCGAGAAAAAATCTGCTGATGCTGAAAAATTTGCAAAGGCTGCCGAGGCTGCAAAGGAAAAACAAATTAAATCCTACCGCAGTAAACAGCAGAGAAGTGCCGATGCCGCAAGAAAAAATGAAATGCGCCGCCTTGAAAATGAAATTGATGAGTTTCAGAAACAGATTGACGTTCTCACAGAAGAAATCTCTCACGAGGAAGTATATACAGACTATGAACTCATGAACTCAAAATGTGCCGAGATAGACCGCCTTAAACAATTGATTGATGATGACTTTGAAAAACTTATTGAACTTGATGAGCAATAATATACAATTATATTTTGTTGATATTGTGTGAAATTACTAAAAATTTGTTTTTTCTCGCTTTCAGACAAAAAAACTATTGAAAAATTTTTCTGAATATGCTATAATATAGTCCAATACACGGAGTAACCGTGATTACTGTACAGGAGGATAAAAAATGAAACACATCAGAACTATCAATAAGGCTAACCTCAAAGAGTCCGCTAAGAAGGGCGGCTGCGGTAAATGTCAGGCTTCATGTCAGTCAGCCTGCAAAACATCTTGCACTGTTGCTAACCAGAAGTGCGAAAAATAAGCAAAAAGCTTGTTTGAAGAATGAGCCTGTATGTCAGCATACGGCTCTTTTTTTCTTAATTTTTATGGGGTAAGGGATTAATTATGGTTTTCAATTGCAAAATGTGCGGGGCTAATCTCGAAATTATCAAAAATATGAGAATCTGTAAATGCGCTTACTGCGGGAGCTATCAGACTATCCCCGATATAAGTACCGAAAACAGACTGAATTTATTCAAAAAAGCTCACCGCCTGCGTTTCGACTGCGAATTTGACAAGGCTGCGGACGCTTACAGGGAAATAACAGATATATTCCCCGAGGAATCAGAGGCTTACTGGGGTCTTTGCCTTTGCAGATACGGTATAGAATATGTTGATGACCCGAAAACAGGTAAAAAAATTCCTACCTGTCACCGAACTGATTTCGAGAGAATTTATAATATCCCCGAATATTCAAAGGCTCTCAAATATGCTGACGAAATCATGTATACTATCTATACCCGTGAGGCTGAAAAAATAGACGATATCCAGCAGCATATAATTTCGGTTTCCGCACAGGAAAAACCCTTCGATATTTTCATATGCTATAAGGAAACAGACGAAAACGGCAAAAGAACCGAGGATTCCTTTATCGCTCATGACCTATACAGCGCACTCACCAGAGAGGGCTATAAAGTTTTCTATGCCGCAGTCACACTCAAAGATAAACTGGGTACGGAATTTGAACCCTATATATTTTCCGCAATAAATTCCTCGCAGGCTATGATTTGTGTCGGAACTTCAAACGATAATTTCAATGCCGTATGGGTAAGAAATGAATGGAGCAGATTTCTTGACCTCATGAAAGAGGACAAGAGCAGATTTATTATTCCGTGCTATAAAAATATGTCCGTCAGTCAGTTGCCGCAGGAATTGCAGGGCTTTCAGGCTCAGGATATGGAAAAATATGACGCTCAGACAAATATAGTAAAAAGTATCAGCGAAATATTTTCAGTCGCATCAGATACTAAGGAACAGCTTAAATCCCTTTTCGCTCAGTACGAAATGCAGATGAAAAGCCAGCTCAATAAAATTCACAGGTATGAACAGGAAAAACACGCACAGCTTGTAAATGAGAAATTAAACGCAGAAAATCTCTATAAACAGGAATATCAGTCCTATTCAACACCTCTTGTGCTTTCCATGTTCGGAGCAACTGTAATTTCTTCAGTGTTGACAGGGATTTTGACAGAGTTTGCTGATGACAACAGCTTGATATTAATTTCGGTTTCGTGGTTTATAGCTCTTGGATTAATACTTGCATTTCTCATACCGCCGAAATATAAGGCAAATAAAGAGGCTAAAAAACGGCTGTTCAAAAGACTCGCCTATGACGAAAATGCTGTCGATTATGAATCGGGAATGAAAAATCTGGTTCGGCGTGAAGAAGCTGTAAGAAAATATCAGAAAGAAAAAATTTCCGCAGAATCTGTTCTCGGAATATTATTCATGCATTTTGTGATATTTGCCCCCTTTGCGGGACTCCTTACAACAAATATATTTAATACAGACCAGTTTATAAGCATATCATTCTGGGAAATTATCCCGTTGTTTGCGATAATCCCGTTTATTTTCAGGCATAACAAAAAGGCAAAACAAAGGTATTCAGACCGACTTGAAGGAAAGGATAATGATTATGATACATAAATATAAACTCAGAGGATTCAATATAGTTCTCGATGTAAACAGCGGAGGAGTTCACGTTGTTGATGAACTTACATACGACCTGCTTGACAACGTTGCACCGCCTTTTGAGGAAAAATGTCCCGATGACGTTGTTAAAAAACTTTCAAGGTCATATCAGCCCGAAGATATTGAATCATGTTATCAGGAAATAGTTGAATTATATAACGATAAGATACTTTTTTCAGAAGATGAGTATGAAAAATTTGCAAAGTATTCCGTTTCATCTCCCGTAAAGGCTATGTGCCTGAATATTGCACATGACTGTCAGCTCAGATGCAAATACTGTTTTGCATCAACAGGAGATTTCGGCAAGGGCAGAAAACTCATGTCCTTTGAAACAGGTAAGCACGCCATTGATTTCCTTCTCGAAAATTCAGGCGACAGACCTACCCTTGAACTTGATTTCTTCGGCGGTGAACCGCTTATGAATTTCGATGTTGTAAAACAAATCGTTGAATACGCAAGAAGCCGTGAAAAGGAATACAATAAAACTTTCCGTTTCACTATCACTACAAACGGACTTCTCCTTGATGATGACAAAATTGATTTCATAAATAAAGAAATGTCAAATGTAGTGCTTTCAACAGACGGCAGAAAAGCTGTAAATGACTATTTCCGAGTATTCCCCAATGGTCAGGGCTGTTATGACATTATCATGCCAAAATATAAGAAGCTTGTTGAGGGCAGAGGCGACAAGGAATACTATGTAAGAGGTACTTTCACCAATAAAAACCTTGACTTCTCAGATGATGTATTTGCACTGTATGAGGCAGGATTTGACCAGATTTCCATTGAACCCGTTGTCGGTGACAATGATGAATATGCACTTACAGAGGGCGACCTCCCCGCAGTTTTCAAAGAATATGAAAGACTTGCCGAAAGAATTATCGAAAATGAGAAAAAAGGCGGAAAATTCAATTTCTTCCATTTCATGATAGACCTCGACCAAGGACCTTGCGCTATAAAGAGACTCAGAGGCTGCGGCTGCGGAAATGATTATGTTGCAATAACTCCCGACGGAGATATTTACCCATGTCATCAGTTTGTCGGAAAAGATGAATATAAAATGGGCAATATTGATGAAGGTACTTTCAATCAGGAAATGAAAGAGGATTTCGCAAGGGCGCATATATATTCAAAAGAGGACTGCCGTGAATGCTGGGCTAAATTCTATTGCAGCGGCGGCTGTAATGCAAATAATTATCAGTACATGGGCGATATCAGAAAAGCTTACAAGATTTCATGTCAGCTTGAAAAGAAACGCCTTGAATGTGCAATAATGCTCAAAGCTCTCCGCACTTTCGGAGAACAGGAATAAAAAAATCTCCCCGCAGAGGGGAGATTTTTTATTGTTCATTTTCATCATAGAAAACATTATATGTTACTGCTCTGTGGCTGTAAGTACTCAGTACAAGCCCGATTATTGCATACATACTTACCATAGCCGTACCGCCTGCACTCAGAAACGGCAGAGGCACACCTATAACGGGGGCAACTTTCAAAACCATGCCTATATTCATGACACAGTGCGAAAATAAAAGTCCGAATGCTCCCATACAGATAAATCTTCCGAGTCTGTCACGGGAAATTCTGCTGTCAGTGAATACTTTAAGGCAGATATAAGCGAGAATTATCAGTATTCCAAGTGAACCGACAAATCCGAATACCTGTCCCGCATATGAAAATATAAAGTCGTTATGCATTTCGGGAACATATATATATTCGCTCTTGTCAGCAAAAAGCCCCTTTCCGAAAATCCCTCCTGATTCAAGGGCGGCAAGGCTTAAATCCTGCTGATATTCCATTCCGTCAGGGTCACTTCCGGGGTTGAAAAGTACAAGAATACGTTTTTTATGGTGTTCTCCGAATGCAAAAAACCACATCGCCGCAATTACTCCCACTATAAGAAAAGGTGCGGCAAGCAGATATTTCCATGATATTTTTGATGCTATCATCATAGCCGCAAACATAGCCGCAAAGATAATTGCTGTGCCATAGTCGCCCTGTAAGCCTACTATACCTATCGGGACAGCTCCATGTATAAGCAGAAGAAGCATATGCAGTGGTTTGTTCATATTTTCCTCATCTTTTGAAAGGTGGTAGCTGAATGAAATTATAAAGGCTATCTTCATAATTTCCGAGGGTTGAAGGCTGAATCCTGCAATTTTTATCCATGCCTGATCGTCCGCACCGCCTCGCCTGTAAGCAAGGCTTGTAAATGTGAGTGCCATGAGGGTAAGTGATACAGGGACGATTATAAACCATAGCTTTACAAGTTTTCTGTAATCTATATATGACATTATTATAGCTGTTATCATACCTATGACCATTGAAACAGTCTGAGTTGTCATATAGCTTTTTCCGACACCTTCACGGGTATTTATACCGCTTCTGACAATGGAATATATAAGCAGTGTACTTATAATGGCGCAGAGCGTTACGGCAATAAGCAGACCTATATCTGTACTGTGCTTATTGTGCTGTAAATTTTTAAAAGCTGATTTCATTGTAACTCCTTTTTTCTTTCTTTTTATTCAGACCAGTATTTTCTGTCGAGACTGCGGTACTGTGCAGCGGCGGCAATATGTTGTTTCTTTATGACTTCCTCGCTGTTTAAATCTGCGATAGTTCGGGCGACTTTCAGTATTCTGTCATAAGCTCTTGCGCTCAGACCGAGCCTGTCAAAAATAGCCTTGAACATTGTTTCGGCAGCGTTGTCCATAGGGCAGAAATCCCTCAGCTTATCGGGGGTAATGAGAGCATTGCAGGTTATTGAAGTACCTTTGAAACGCTGATTCTGGATATTTCTTGCGGCAATAACTCTCTTTCTTATTTCGGAGGAGGGTTCTTCATTAGCCTTTGATGACAAGTCCTCAAATTCAACAGGTGCAACTTCAATATGCAAATCAAAACGGTCAAGCAAAGGTCCTGATATTTTTGAAAGATAATCGCTTACTTTTTTCTGACCGCAGATACATTTTCTTGTGGGGTGACCGTAATATCCGCACGGACATGGATTCATAGCGGCTATCAGCATGATACTGCAAGGATATGTTACTGAACCTGCGGCACGGACTATGCTTACTTTTCTGTCCTCAAGGGGCTGACGCATGATTTCGAGTGTACGTTTGTCAAATTCCGCAAGTTCATCGAGAAAAAGCAGTCCGTTATGTGATATGGAAATCTCGCCCGGTTTGGGAATACTTCCTCCGCCTATAAGACCTGCGGCAGATATTGTATGATGAGGGGAGCGGAAAGGTCTTTTTGTTATTATGGGCTGTTCTGCGGAAAGTAATCCTGTAATTGAGTGAATTTTTGAAGTTTCGAGAGCTTCCTCAAAGGTAAGCGGAGGCAGTATGGAGGGCATACGTTTTGAAAGCATACTCTTTCCGCTTCCGGGTGAACCTATAAGCAGTGCATTATGACCGCCTGCGGCAGCGATTTCGAGGGCTTTTTTAGCACTCTGCTGACCTCTTACGTCTGCAAAGTCAAGGATTTCATCATATGCAGTTTCGGGCGGAATATAGTTTTCGACGGGGGTAAGCTTATGTATATCCTGAAAATGGCTTATAAGTTCGTTGGCATTTTTTACTGCATATACATCTATTCCCTTTATGACAGAGGCTTCACGGGCATTTGCATACGGTACAAATACGGCTTTAAGTCCCTTTTCACGGGCAAGCATAACCATCGGGAGAACGCCGTTTATTCCACGGATATCGCCGTTGAGTGAAAGTTCGCCTATAAAGGCACAGCCGTCAAGGGGAGCATTTATTTCACCTGATGCTTTTAATATCGCCATAAATATAGCCATATCGTGAACTGAGCCGCTTTTTTTGGTATCAGCGGGGGCGAGGTTTACCATGACTTTTGCGACAGGGAATTTTACAAAGCAGGCACGCATTGCAGCCCTTATTCTTTCACGGCTTTCCCTTACTACTGCATCAGGCAGACCCACAATGTCAAACTGAGGTATTGCACGGCTTATATCTATTTCCACATCGACAGGAAAAGCATTAAGACCGAAAAGTCCGAGGCTTGAAACTATTGCAAACATATATTTCCTCCGAATTGTAAATTATTGTCTATAAAACAGTATATCACTTTTTGGCAAAAAAGTAAATACCAATAATAAAAAACAGCTCCCGCAAAACTGCGGAAGCTGTTATATTAATATTATACTATCGGATTAGTGAGGGGAGATGTGCTGTGGTCTGTAAATGTTTCATTCTTGACAACTTTAACATGGCTGTAACATTCCATACCTGTACCTGCGGGTATGAGTTTACCGATGATAACATTTTCTTTAAGACCGAGGAGTTTATCGCTCTTGCCTCTGATAGCGGCATCTGTGAGAGCCTTTGTAGTTTCCTGGAATGATGCGGCGGACATAAAGCTGTCGGAATTTGAAGAAGCTTTTGTGATACCCTGAAGCACGGGGCTGGTCTGTACAAGCTGAACATCATATTCGCCTGCATCAATACGAGCCTGAAGTTCTTCATTGATAGCATCAATTTCCTTTTTGTCCACGAGAGTACCTGGGAGAAGGTAGCTGCTGCCTGTATCTTCAACCTTAATCTTGCGGAGCATCTGGCGGACGATAACTTCGATATGCTTGTCGTTGATATCAACACCCTGTAAGCGGTAAACTTTCTGGACTTCGTCGATGATATAGTTCTGAACTTCCTGAGTACCGAGGATATTGAGGATATCAGCGGGGTAGATATTACCTTCTGTAAGACGGCTGCCCTTGGTAATGACTTCGCCTTCCTGAACACGGATTTTGAGGTTATAGGGAATCATATAGCTTTCGGTTTCGCCTGTCTCGTCATTTGTAACGATGATATTTCTTGTGGTCTTGACTTCTTCGATGTGTATTTTTCCGGGGATTCTTGAAAGTATAGCCGCACCCTTGGGTCGTCTGCTTTCAAAGAGTTCCTCGACACGGGGAAGACCCTGTGTGATATCTTCGGCATCGGCAGAAGCAACACCGCCCGTATGGAATGTTCTCATGGTAAGCTGAGTACCGGGTTCACCGATTGACTGAGCGGCGATAATGCCGACAGCTTCACCGACTGAAACCATATTGTTATTTGCGAGGTTAGCACCATAGCATTTTGCACAAACACCGCTTCTTGCCTTACAGTTGAGAACGGAACGTATCTTAATTTTTTCGACACCTGCATCAATGATTTTCTTTGCATCGGCATCAGTAACGAGTTTGTTTCTTGAAACGATGAGTTCACCGCTTTCGTCACGGAGGTCTTCCGAGAGATATCTTCCGACAAGTCTTTCGGAGAACGGTTCAACGACTTCGTTGCCGTTTCTGATTTCGTAAACTTCAATTCCGTCGGTAGTACCGCAGTCTTCCTCTCTTATGATAACGTCCTGAGAAACGTCAACAAGACGGCGGGTAAGATAACCAGAGTCAGCGGTACGCAGAGCGGTATCTGCAAGACCTTTTCTTGCGCCTCGTGAAGCTATGAAGTATTCGAGGATATTAAGACCTTCACGGTAATTTGCTCTGATAGGAATTTCGATGACAGTACCCGAAGTATTTGCGATAAGTCCACGCATACCTGCGAGCTGACGAATCTGAGAGATAGAACCTCTCGCACCTGAGTCAGCCATCATCCATATAGGATTATAGCGGTCGAAATTCTCTTTAAGTTTAGCGGTAACTTCATCGGTAGTATCAGTCCACAGGCTGATAATTCTCTTGGTTTTTTCCTCTTTGGAGATATAGCCGTAGTTATATTCCTGAGTGATTTCAGCGACTTCATCATCGGCACGGGCGAGGATTTCCTTTTTCTGCGGAGGGATAGTAGCATCACATACTGCAACGGTGAGGGCAGCTCTTGTGGAATACTTATATCCGAGAGCCTTTATTCTGTCGAGAACTTCGGAAGTAGTAGTAGTTCCGTGGATTTTGATACAGCGTTCGATGATATCCGAAAGCTGTTTCTTTCCTACGAGGAAAGCGATTTCGAGGTCGAACTGTTTATCTGAGTTTGTTCTGTCAACATATCCGAGGTTCTGGGGGATATTCTCATTGAATATAAGTCTGCCGACAGTAGCATTTATAATTTTTGAAACTTTCTTTTCACCGATATCCTTGGTTATTTTAACTCTGATATTGGCATGGAGGGAAACGTCATGCTCATTGTAAGCCATAAGGGCTTCATTGACATCACGGAATACCTTACCTTCACCCTTTTCGCCGGGTTTATCCATAGTGAGGTAGTAAGAGCCGAGTACCATATCCTGAGAAGGAACTGCAACGGGCTTGCCGTCCGAGGGTTTAAGCAGGTTATTAGCCGCAAGCATGAGGAATCTTGCCTCAGCCTGAGCCTCAGCCGAAAGCGGAAGATGTACAGCCATCTGGTCACCGTCAAAGTCGGCATTGAAAGCTGAACATACAAGCGGGTGGAGCTTTATTGCACGGCCTTCAACGAGAATCGGTTCAAAAGCCTGAATACCGAGTCTGTGGAGTGTAGGCGCACGGTTGAGCATAACGGGGTGGTCTTTTATAACGTCTTCAAGAGCGTCCCATACTTTTGTTTCGGCACGGTCGATGAGTTTTCTTGCACTTTTTATATTTGAGCCTGATGTAGCCTTTTTATCGACAAGTCTTTTGAGAACGAAAGGCTTGAAAAGTTCGAGAGCCATTTCCTTTGGCAGACCGCACTGATACATTTTAAGTTCAGGGCCTACAACGATAACCGAACGTCCTGAATAGTCAACACGTTTACCAAGGAGGTTCTGACGGAAACGACCCTGTTTACCTTTGAGCATATCGGAAAGTGATTTGAGCGCACGGTTATTCGGACCTGTAACTGGTCTGCCGTGTCTGCCGTTGTCTATGAGAGCATCAACAGCTTCCTGAAGCATACGCTTTTCATTTCTCACGATGATATCGGGGGCATCGAGTTCGAGCATTTTTTTCAGGCGGTTATTTCTGTTGATAACACGTCTGTAAAGGTCATTGAGGTCAGAAGTTGCATAACGTCCGCCGTCGAGCATTATCATAGGTCTTAAATCGGGCGGAATAACGGGTACAACATCGAGAATCATCCATTCGGGTTTATTTCCTGAAAGGCGGAAAGCCTCGATTATCTGCAATCTTTTGAGGAGCTTTACTTTTTTCTGACCTGAGGGCAGACCGACAAGTTCATTTTTGAGGTCGTCTGCGACTATTTCTATATTATTTTTCCATTCAACATCGGGCAGAGCGGCGAAAGCCATACATTCATCGCAGCCGCATTCAAGGGGATTATTGAAGCACTGTACTTTTTTTCCGATGCCGAAGGAGATTTTACCCATTTCAATAAGGCGGTTTTTCTGGGTATCATATCTTGCGGGGTCATATTCGTTGAGGAGTTTCTTGATAGCCTCAGCACCCATTTCGGCTTTGAAGTCGTCGCCGTATTTTTCGAGATATGAGAGATATTCTTTTTCGGTAAGGAGCTGTTTTTTGATAAGTTCTGTATTTCCGGGGTCTGTAACGATATATTTTGTGAAATAGAGGACTTCTTCGAGTCTTTTCTGAGAGACTTCGAGAACCTGACCTATTCTTGACGGAGTACCCTTGAAATACCATATATGTGAAACGGGAGCAGCGAGTTCGATATGACCCATACGTTCACGTCTTACCCTTGCCCTTGTTACCTCAACGCCGCAGCGGTCGCAGACTTTTCCCTTAAAGCGAATCTTCTTGAATTTACCGCAGTGACATTCCCAGTCCTTAGTTGGTCCGAAGATTTTTTCGCAGAAAAGACCGTCTCTTTCGGGCTTCTGAGTTCTGTAGTTTATAGTTTCGGGTCTTTCAACAGCACCGTATGACCAGCTTCTTATCTGTTCGGGTGACGCAAGACCGATTTTTATTGATTCAAAAGTATTGAATTCCAAACTGCTACCTCCTTGCATAATGCATGATACATGACGCATATAAATTATGCGTCACTGTATCAGCCAAAGACTGTTAATCATCGTATGAATCTGAATCACCGAGGTCAAATTCAGAGAAAGTGTCGTCTTCCATAGGGTCCTCATCTTCATAGTCGTCATAATCTTCATTGTAATCATCGGAATAGTCTTCTTCATCTGAAATATCATCAGTTTCCGAACCTTCCTCGCCTTCCATGAGATAACCTTCCTCTCTGATATCGTCATCGGAATACTCGGTGCTGTCACCTGTATTTTCATCAGCGAAAGATTCCTTTGAAGGCATCGGGTCATCGTCGAAGTTCTGTTTGAGGTCGATTTCCTGCTGATTTATGTCGAGAACCTTTACATCAAGGCAGAGTGACTGCATTTCCTTGATAAGTACCTTGAACGATTCGGGGATTCCGGGGGTAGGAACATTCTGTCCCTTTACGATAGCTTCGTAGGTATTTACACGTCCGATTGTATCGTCGGATTTTACTGTGAGTATTTCCTGAAGAGTATAGGCTGCGCCGTAAGCTTCCAGAGCCCAAACTTCCATTTCTCCGAAACGCTGACCGCCGAACTGAGCTTTACCTCCGAGCGGCTGCTGAGTAACGAGGGCATAAGGACCTACTGAACGTGCATGGATTTTATCGTCAACGAGGTGGTGGAGTTTGAGGTAATACATATATCCGACAGTTACACGGTTATCGAATTTTTCGCCTGTACGTCCGTCATAGAGTGTGAACTTACAGTCCTCGGTAAATTCGAGTGCATTGGGATTGATAACCTTATCCATGGCTTTAAGTTCAAACGTATCATCTCTGTGAGCGAGACTGTGGGCATTTGCTTCCTTGAAACATTCACGGATATCATCTTCATGTGCGCCGTCAAATACGGGGGTCATGATATGCCAGCCGAGGGCTTTGCACGCCATTCCAAGGTGAACTTCGAGAACCTGACCGATATTCATACGGGAAGGAACGCCGAGGGGGTTGAGTACGATATCGAGGGGAGTACCGTCAGGGAGGAAAGGCATATCTTCCTCAGGGAGTATTCTTGAAACGACACCCTTGTTTCCGTGACGGCCAGCCATTTTATCGCCGACAGTTATCTTACGTTTCTGAGCGATATAGCAGATTACACGCATATTTACGCCTGCATTGAGTTCGTCGCAGTTTTCTCTTGTAAAGACTTTTACATCTACGATTACGCCTGCCGCACCGTGGGGAACTTTAAGGGAATTATCCCTTACTTCACGGGCTTTTTCACCGAATATTGCACGGAGGAGTCTTTCTTCGGCAGTGAGTTCGGTTTCGCCCTTGGGAGTAACTTTTCCGACGAGGATATCTCCCGAAGTAACCTCCGAACCTATTCTGATGATACCGTTTTCGTCGAGGTTAGCGAGGGCATCATCACCGACATTGGGGATATCACGGGTAATTTCTTCAGGACCGAGTTTAGTGTCACGGCATTCGATTTCGTATTCTTCTATATGAACGGAAGTGAAAACGTCTTCTCTTACGAGTCTTTCGTTGAGGAGAACGGCATCTTCGTAGTTGTAGCCTTCCCATGTCATAAAGCCTATGAGGGCATTTTTACCGAGTGAGATTTCGCCGTCAGCGGTTGCAGGACCGTCAGCGAGAACCTGACCTTTCTTGACTTCTTCGCCTGTTGAGACGATAGGACGCTGGTTTACACAAGTACCCTGATTGGAGCGTTTGAACTTGATGAGTTCATATTTATGTTCGATACCGTTTGTATCAATCATGTGAATCTTGTCAGCATCGACATAAGTAATTCTTCCGTCACACTCAGCGACTATGCATACACCTGAATCGACAGCGGCTTTATATTCCATACCTGTGCCGACAAAGGGACGTTCTGTTTTGAGGAGCGGAACAGCCTGTCTCTGCATATTTGAACCCATGAGCGCACGGTTGGCATCATCGTTTTCGAGGAAAGGAATCATTGAAGTAGCGACAGAAACAACCATTTTAGGTGAAACGTCCATATAGTCAACCTTTTCACGTTCGATTTCGAGAATCTGGTCACGGTGGCGGGCATTTACACGGGGTCTTGCGAATTTTCCGTCAGCGGTAAGCGGTTCGTTAGCCTGAGCGACAACGAAATTATCTTCCGTATCAGCAGGCATATATACTACTTCGTTGGTAACAACGCCTGTTTCCTTGTCTACTTTTCTGTAAGGAGCTTCAATGAAGCCGTATTCGTTTATTCTTGCGAAAGTAGCGAGATAGGAGATAAGACCGATGTTAGGACCTTCGGGAGTTTCGATAGGACACATTCTTCCGTAGTGGCTGTAATGAACGTCACGGACTTCAAATCCTGCACGGTCACGGGAAAGACCGCCCGGACCGAGTGCGGAAAGTCTTCTCTTGTGAGTGAGTTCGGCGAGGGGGTTATTCTGGTCCATGAACTGCGAAAGCGGTGATGAACAGAAGAACTCTTTCATAGCCGATGAAATAGGTCTTATATTTATAAGTGTCTGGGGAGTGAGTGTATTTACGTCCTGAGTCTGGATATTCATTCTCTCCTTGATTCCACGTTCCATACGGGAATAGCCTATGCGGAACTGATTCTGGAGGAGTTCGCCGACACTTCTTATACGTCTGTTGCCGAGGTGGTCGATGTCATCGACAGTGCCGACACCTTCGCAGAGGTTAAGGAAATAGCTTATTGTAGCGAAAATATCGTCAAGAATTATATGTTTCGGAACGAGTTCATCAGCTTTTTTCTTGATATTCTCCTCGATTTCGTCAGCATCGGCGGAATTTTCGAGAATTTCACGGAGAACCTTGAATGAAACCTTTTCATTTATTCCGTATTTTTCGGTATCGAAATTGACATATCCCTTGATATCGACCATGCCGTTGCCTATGATTTTGGCAACTCTTTCGACCATCTGGATAGTAGTTTCGCCTCTTTCGTTGGTGAAGTATTCTTTTGCCTCAACGGTTACGAAAGCGAAGTAAACGCCTGCCTGTTCGATTTCGCAGGCTTTGTCGTAGGAAACTGTTTCGCCTGTATCAGCCATTACTTCGCCTGTACGGGGATTTATGACGGGCTGGGCGAGGACATGGCCTGCAAGACGTGAAGCGATGCCGAGTTTCTTGTTATATTTATATCTGCCGAAACGGCACATATCGTATCTTTTTGCATCGAAAAAGAGGTTATTGAGGTGAGTCACGGCACTTTCGACAGTCGGAGGCTCGCCGGGACGGAGCTTTTTGTAAACGTCGATAAGTGCTTCCGATGTATTTTTTGTCTGGTCTTTCTGGAGGATCGTCTGTTTAAGTCTTTCGTCCGCACCGAAGAACTCGTATATTTCTTCATCAGAACTTATACCGAGCGCACGGATAAAGGTAGTAAGCGGAATTTTTCTGTTCTTGTCTATACGGGTGTAAACGACATCATTTGAGTCCATTTCGTACTCAAGCCATGCTCCACGGTTGGGGATAACGGTGGTACTGAAAAGGTCTTTGCCTGTTTTGTCTTTTTCCGAGCCGTAATAGACACCGGGCGAGCGGACGAGCTGAGATACTATGACACGTTCTGCGCCGTTGATTACAAAAGTGCCGCTGTCGGTCATGAGCGGGAAATCGCCCATATAAATCTCACTTTCGCTTACAGCACCTGTTTCCTTGTTGCAGAGAGTAGCAGTAGCTCTCATAGCGACCTGATAGGTAGCACCTCTTGATTTACATTCAGCGAGGGTATATTTCGGAGTTTCATCGAACCTGTAATCCTTGAAATTGAGGACAAGATTTCCGTTATAGTCGGTTATAGCGGTCATATCACGGAAAACCTCTCTGAGACCCTCTTCCCTGAACCATCGGTAGGAGTTTTTCTGAACCTCGATAAGGTTAGGCATTTCAAGCGGCTCGGTAATTTTACCGAAGCTCATTCTGACATTTTTTCCCAGCTGCTTAGGTGTTACATTCACCATAGGCGGAACCTCCTTGTATTTTATAATCTTTCCTGCAAAGGCGGAAAGTTTTTGTCAAGCGGTATCGCTTTAAAGAAAAAAATTATCGCAAAACTATTGACAAGAATATCAGAAATGTGGTATAATATCTTGCAGGATAAGCGATTTCTTTTCATATTGATACATTATATCATTATAATACATTATGTCAACTATGTCAAGTGGGTTTCAAAATTTTTGTTAATTATGCCGAAATTTGAGTTCCGATTTCGGCATATTTTGTCAAAACCTGAAAATTAACATATAAAACAAAAAATCAGGGACGCTCCGTTATGAAACGTCCCTTTTGATTTTCATTTTTAATGCAAGCTTTTTCAAGCTCTCTCAACCTTACCTGAACGCAGGCATCTTGAGCAAGCGTATATATGACAAGGAGTACCCTTGACGATAGCCTTAACACGCTTTACATTAGGCTTCCATGTTCTGTTTGTGCGTCTGTGAGAGTGAGAAACTTTGATTCCGAAAGTAACTCCCTTTCCGCATATTTCACATTTTGCCATCAGGCTGCACCTCCTTACAATCTCGTAAATAGTCCCGCAAATCGGACAACGTGAATATTATATCATAAAATTTCAGAAATTGCAAGTGTTTTTTGAAAAAAATTCCGAAATTTTTTAAAAATCATTAAATTTGGCATTAGCACTTGAAAAATTTGTGCATTTGTTGTATAATAGTAAATATGTAATTGATTTTGCTTTTTAGGGGGCTTTGGTTATAGCCGCCGTTTCTGATAGAAAGGAATTTTTTATGAGCGGATTTGAACTGTTTCTCAAATATTTTTCAAGGGCATTGATGATATTGCTTGTCATGCCCGTCATAAACTCTGTGAGGGGACTTGTCGCAAAGTCTCAGGGAGATGATACCGCTGAACAGGCAGGAAGAATAACTCTCAATCCTTTCATGCATCTTGACCCTATCGGTTCGCTTGCAATACTTCTGTGCGGATTCGGCTGGTCAAAACCTATGCCGTTCAATGTAAACCGAATGAAAGACATGAAAAAGGGAATAATCCTGCTTTCGCTGTCAGGACCTCTGACGCACTTTGTTTCTGCAATATTGTGTGACCTTGTAATGAATATAATGCTGTGTTCGGAAAATATCCGCATGAAACTGGCACTTTCAGAAATATCCCCGATTTTCTGCATATTTTTCATACTTACGATAATTTCAGGCATAAATGTATGCCTCGGAGTGATAAATCTTCTCCCCTTGCCGGGAATGGACGGATTCAATGTACTGTATCAGTTTGCACCGCCTAAATTCCTCAACTGGTATCACAGCAATTACAGAATGATAAATCAGGTATCAACAATAATACTCCTTGCGCTTTTCTTCATGCCGTCACTTACAAACGGAATGATTGACCCTCTCGGCTGGCTGATAGATGTTGTAGGCGGCTGGCTTGGTATGCTGACATCATGGATACCGTCAAAATTCGGAAACTGATATGGAAAAACTGACATTCAGCCTTGAAAATTTTGAAGGTCCTCTCGATGTTCTGCTGAACCTTGTAACAAAGCACAAGCTTGATATATTTGACATAGAAATATCCGTCCTGCTTGAACAGTATATGAATTTTCTCGATGAAGCCCATGAAAAGGATATGGAGCTTGCAGGAGAATTTCTTGAAATGGCGGCAAGACTTATATATATAAAAACGGCTTACCTCCTCCCGCAAAAGGAAGAAGCCGAAAAAATGAAAAAGGAACTCGAAGGCGCACTGATAGAATTGTCCCTTTGCAGAGAGGCTGCCGCAAAACTTTCGGAAAATTTTATAGGTGATGATATTTTCGTCCGACAGCCGATGAAATTAAAGGCTGATACCACTTACAGGCTCGTTCATGACCCCGAACGCCTTGTAAATGCCTATATGACCGCAGTCTCAGGGAGAAAAATACATAAGGGCAGAACAAATATAGAAAATAAGATAAATTCTGTCGTCAAACGCAGAATAGTTCCTGTTCTCACAAAAGTAGTCCATATTCTCAGAGAACTCTATGAGACAGGGGAAGTATATATGGACAAACTGTATGAGGGTGCTGATGACCGTTCATCGAGAGTCGCAACTTTCCTCGCAGTTCTTGAACTTACAAAATTCGGACGCATAAAAATAAGCGATGATAATATGAGAGTATTTTTCAGCGGCGACAGGAGGCGCAAAAAGTGGAAATCAAAGAAAAACTCGGAGCAATAGAAGCTATTCTCTTTGCAAGCGGTGAACCTGTCGAAATGTACCGCCTTTCAGAAGCAAGCGGTGTTGATGCAGGCACTCTCCCGTCACTTATCCGCCTGCTCAATGAAAGATATGACGACATGGGCAGCGGTATATGCATTAAAAAGCTTGAAGGCAGTTTCCAGATGTGTACAAGGGAAAAATATTCCCCCATGATACGCACAGCCCTCGAAACAAAAAGAAATGCTCCGCTTTCAAATGCCGCTATGGAGGTACTCACCATAATCGCATACAATCAGCCTGTTTCAAAGGGCTTTGTCGAAAATGTGAGAGGTATCGACAGTTCATCTGTCGTGAACAATCTCGTTGAAAAAGGTCTTGTTGAAGAAGCAGGCAGACTTGATATCCCCGGCAGACCGCTTGTTTACAGGACTACTGCGGTGTTTCTCAGAAGTTTCGGACTGAGTTCAACAGCAGACCTTCCGCCGATTTCAGGGCATAACAGGATACTTATTGACGAGGGTAATATAGAAAGCTGAAAATCAGAGATTTTATTGAAATGAGGTGGTTTTTTGACAGTTGTCCTTATAGTACTGAAAGTGATACTCTGGATATTGCTTGCGGTACTGGGAATAATCATTATTGCGTGTGTACTCCCGATTTCGGGAAAAGTAAGCTATATAGACGGAAAATTTGCATATAAGGCGGCATATTCATATGTTACGCTTATAGATTCAAAGGGCGGAGGTCTTATAAACCGCCTGCGGAAAAGAAAGAAAAAACCCGAAAAAGATGATGACAGCGACAGTTCAGATGATGTCGAAATTGAAGAAGTCCCCGAAATGTCCGAACATTCCGATACTCCTGAAAATCCGCAGGAAAATTCTTCCGTGGAAAACAATATCAAAGATTCGGACGATATCCCCGAAAATGATGACACGCAGGACGATATCCCCGAAGATGATGAGGACTTCATAGGTTTTGACGAGGACGAGGATTATGACGATGATGATGAAAACAGCAGCGGAAAGTCACTGAGCGATAAAATAGAATTTATCCTCGATATATGGAGAGCCGCTGACAGACCGCTTCTCAAAATATTCAAGGGCTTTCACCTGAATGATATATACATTGATTTTATCATAGCAGATGAGGACGCATATAAATGTGCCATGAAATACGGCACAATATCAGGTACAGTATACAATCTCCTCGCATGGCTGGGAGCATTGTTTACGATACAGTTTAAAACAGTTGACATAAATGCGGGATTTGACCTGAAAGAATCACGCTGGGACGCATCTGCAAAAGTTAAATTCCGTCTCGGTACTCTGGTTATTGCAGGAATATGGTTCCTGATAACATATTTGTTTAGAATTTATATTCCAAATAAAACAAGCGCAAAAAAGGCAGCCGCTGAAACGGCAGAATGAAAGGTGATGTTTTAAAATGGCAGAAAAGAAAAATTCCATCAATGACCTCATAGGAATTTCAATGGAGAAAGTCAAGGAAATGGCTGATGTGAACGCTATAATAGGCGACCCGATAAAACTCGATGACGGTACTACAATTATACCTATCTCAAAGGTGACATACGGTTTTGCATCAGGCGGTTCGGATATCCCGTCAAAATATGACAAGGACCTTTTCGGAGGCGGTGCAGGTGCAGGAATTTCCGTAAAGCCTGAGGGATTCCTCGTAATTTCTCCCGACGGTGAGGCTAAAATGATTGATATGGACGCAAAGAGCGACCCCATTACAAGTGCAATAAATTCCGTGCCGAAAGTATTTGAAAAGGTTTCAGGCTTTATGTCAAAGAAAAAAGGTACGTCAAACAGTGAGGAAAACACGGCTGATATTACAATAAACGACTGATTCATATAAATTATTTTTCATGCATATCCTGTAACAAAAACGCTGCGGAGGTATTGTATGAAAAAAATTCTTATATGTGCAGGAATGATTCTGTGTTTTTCCACAAATATGCAGGCTTATGCAGAAGATGAACCCGAAATATCCGCTAAGGCGGCGGTTGTGATATCCGCTGATACGGGCGAAATAATATACGGTAAAAATTATAACGAAAAACTCCCCATGGCAAGCACTACCAAAATTATGACGACCCTCTTGTGCCTTGAAAGCGGAAATCTCTACGATGAATTTGTCGTTGACAGCGATGCAATAAAGGTTGAAGGTTCGTCCATGGGACTTATGGAGGGCGATATTGTCACAAAATATGCCCTCTGCTGCGGTATGCTGCTTCCTTCAGGAAATGATGCCGCAAATGCCACAGCCGTAAAACTTGCGGGCAGTATCGAAAATTTTGCCGTGATGATGAACGAAAAAGCCGAAGAACTCGGTCTTTCAAATACATATTTCGTCACTCCGTCAGGACTTGAAGGAACAGGTCACGGTTCATCAGCCTATGATATGGCGGTACTCGCATCTGTCGCACTTAAAAATGATATTTTCAGGGAAATATGTTCAAGTCAGACCATAAAGCTTGAATTTGGAAATCCCCCGTATACACGCTGGCTCAAAAATACTAACAAACTACTCGCCATGGACAGCGGAGTTTACGGCGTAAAAACAGGATTTACAGACGAAGCAGGCAGATGTCTCGTTTCAGCCTGCGAAAGAGAAGGCGAAAATCTAATATGCGTTACACTCAATGACCGTAACGACTGGAATGACCACCTTATGATGTATGACTATGCATTTGAACAGACAAAAATTTTAACTCTCGATATTCCCGAAAATATAAGCCTGCCGCTCGCAGGTTCGGAAAATAATTTCATAAAAGTCTGCGCTCAGGAGGCTGAAACTGATATAACGATATACCGTGCAGACGAAAATGACATTGAATATAAAGTAATATCACACCCCTTTGTCTATGCACCTATATTCAAGGGAGATGAACTTGCATATATATCAGTCAGGTACAAGGAGCGTGAAATTAAAAATATTCCGCTCTATGCCGCAGAAAATGCACAGTCTGCAATACCTGAGCAGAAGCAGGAAAATATATTCGGAAAAATAAAAAATTTCCTTTTCGGAAAAAATCAGAAGATTTGAAAGGACTATATGGATAATAAAATAAGAATACAGAAAATGATTGCCGACAGCGGTTTCTGTTCAAGAAGAAAGGCAGAAGCCCTTATCTCAGGCGGCAGAGTAAAATTAAACGGTCACCCCGTCAAACTCGGTGACAAATGCACTTTCAGAGATTTGATAACCATTGACGGCGAAAGAATCTCAATGCCCAGAAAAAAGAAATTCATATACATAATGCTCAACAAGCCAAGAGGATATGTAACTACCGTTTCCGATGAAATGGACAGAAAATGTGTCATGGATTTGCTTGACGGCGTTGAAGAAAGAGTTTACCCCGTGGGCAGACTTGACAGAAATTCCGAGGGACTTCTCCTGTTTACAAATGACGGGGATTTTGCCAACGATATCATGCACCCGAGCAGACATATTTCAAAGACATACCGTGTCACAGTCCGCCCCGATATAAGCGAACAGCAGCTCATCACCCTCCAGAACGGTGTTGAAATTGACGGCAAGATGACACTCCCCGCAAATGTAGTCGTTAAAGACAAACAGCAGGGCAGAGTTGTCCTCCTCATTACCATTAAAGAGGGCAGAAACCGCCAGATAAGAAAAATGTGCGAGGCTGTCGGTCTTGAAGTCGCAAGGCTCAGACGCATAAGCATAGGACCGCTTAAACTCGGTATGCTTAAACCCTCCGCATGGAGAGAACTCTCCGCAGATGAACTGCGTGCAATAAGAACCGCAATAGGCAAGGTGAAATAATATGCTCGAAATACAGGAAAAATTTGACATTTCAGGTTATGAAAATCTTGTGGCAAGGGCAGGTGTTAAGAATCTGCATATAACAGAAGCCCTCGACAGGGGAAATGTTTCAGGCTTTATCGCCTATGCCTATGATGCGAAAAAAACAATCGTTTATGATTACAGCGACAGCGGAGATATTATGCTCTGTGACGGACTTGTCCGCTCGGTAATGTTCAAAAGCGTGCTGAAAGGAATCGAAACAATGGAATTTATGCTCGGTGATGATAAAAAGTATGAAAATCTCATAAAGCTGAAATTCCTTTCACCGCAGGAGAATATCTGCGAAAATCTCAGCAGTTTCATGAACTCCTGCGAAAGCTGTAAAAATAAAAAGGATAATTAAAGGAGGTGATGTTAATTGCCGATAAGAATATCATCGGAACTGCCCGCATTCAGAACGCTCGGTGAAGAAAATATTTTCGTAATGTCAAAGGAAAGAGCCGAACATCAGGATATACGTCCGCTGAAAGTAATAATACTGAACGTCATGCCCAAAAAAATTGAAACGGAAACCCAGTTGATGAGACTTCTCAGCAATACCCCCTTGCAGGTGGATATTGAACTTCTGCAAATGGCTTCCCATGTTTCAAGAAATACTTCCCATACCCACCTTGATTCATTCTACAAGAAATTCAGCGAGATAAAAAATAACAGATATGACGGAATGATAGTCACAGGCGCACCTGTTGAACTCCTTGAATACAGTCAGGTAGATTACTGGAACGAAATAACAGAAATATTTGAATGGTCAAAAACTCACGTTTTCTGTACCATGTATATATGCTGGGCAGCACAGGCAGGTCTTTATTATCATTTCGGAGTGCCGAAATATCCGCTGAAAAAAAAGATGTTCGGCATATTTCCTCACAGGGCAGAAGTGGGCAACAAACAGCTTCTTCGAGGATTTGATGATATATTCTACGTCCCACATTCAAGAAATACCGAAGTAAGACGTGAAGACATAGAAAAAATTCCGCAGCTTGAAATACTTACAAGTTCGGAAATGTCAGGTGTGCATATTGTCGCAAATAAAAACGGCAGACAGTATTTTATCACAGGTCATTCCGAATATGACAGAAATACCATAGCTTCGGAATATTTTCGTGACATAAAGAAGGGAATAGATATACAGATACCCTATAACTATTTTCCTGATGACGATACTTCAAAAATGCCTGTGTTTTCATGGCGTGGAACGGCAAATCTTTTATTTACAAACTGGCTCAACTACTGTGTGTACCAGCAGACACCCTATAATCTCGATGAACTTGAAATAAGAAGCTGGACGTGGGAAAACAATTTCCTTTGATTTAAGGGAAGAAAAAATCATGTTGTCAATGCTTCTGCATTGATATAAAAATTATTTATTGAAAAGGAGAAGAAAAACAATGAATCTTTCAAAAGGAAATGGCGGAGATTATAACTCAAATAATGGAGGATACAGTTCAAATAACAGAGATGTCAATGCTGATAAGAAAGGGCTTGCGATAACCGCCTTTGTACTCAGTATTCTGGGATTTATCTGCTGCGGCTGCGGTGCAGTTGTTTTCGCACCCATTTCAATCATTCTTGCGATTATATCGCTTGCAACTCACAGGGGTGCAAAGGGTCTTGCAATAGCAAGCTTGATTGTTTCGATTCTTTCAATACTTGTAGTTGTATTTATAGGTGTAAGCTACAAGGAAGAAGTTAATGACTTCTCGAAGTTTATACAGAACAGCGAACAGTATGTTCAGATGTACAAGGAAACAGGCGAAATTCCTGAGGAATTCCAGAAGTATAAAGATCCCAAGTATGACCAGTTCTGGCAGGACAGCAACTACAAGAACTTTGAAGAATTCTATGCTGACCTTATCAGCAAGGTTGATTCAGGCGCAGCACAGGGTACGACAACAGGTGCAGCAGTTTATTCCGATGCCTTTACGGGTATGAATCTCATACAGGTGCAAGGAGCGGTATAAAGTTCCTTAAAATCAGATAAACAACGGCAGTCCCCAGAGCAATTCTGTAAAAGGTTTTGCTTCTGGGGATAATTTTTATATTTTTTCCGAACACAAAGAAAATATTTTCCGTCCACAGCAGGATAATATATAAAATCACCGCAAAAAACAATGCATTGTATCTCAGTGCATTCAAAACATGACCTTCTGCAAGTTCGTATATACAATGTGTGCCTCCGCAGCCGGGGCAGTATATTCCTATAAAAAACCTTATATAGCAAGGGGGGACATAAATGCTTATTCTTTCCCTGTAAAACGGTACAAACCAGTATAAAAACGGTATTAAAAAAATCGGCAGAGCCGCAAAAATTATATTTTTCGGTTTCAGCTTATTCATATTTTATTATAATCAGGTATTTCTGAAATCTCCTGTAAAAGTTTTATCAAAATCACATAGAGCGATTAATCATGTGCTATATATTTTTCCATAAATTCTTCCGTTGAATAAACACCGCTCCTGTTGAAGCGACCTGTTCCGAGGAGGGATTTAGGGTCACGGGTTATATAATTCGGCAGTTCACGGCAGGTAAAAGTTATGAGAAAGCCGTTTTCTCTGAGCACGCTTCTTGATTCAGGGCTTACCGCACCAAAGGGATATGTGAATATAAATGGAGATATACCTGTATTTTCCCTGATTTTCTCCTGCATGAGTGATATATCCGCAGATATTGCGGAAACGTAGTTATTTTCCGATTCAGATGCATTTTTGGCACAGCCTTTTCTTCCGTTATAGAGAGAATGCATATCATAGGTATGATTACCTATTTCCACCCGTCCTGAATCAAGCAAATCATTTACATCTTTCCATGTAAGGTAGGAATAATTGAGGTTATGCGGGTCATTTTCTGCATACTCATCAGTATATTTTCCGACTATTGAAATCACGGCGCACATATCATATTTTTCAAGCAGAGGGAGAATCTGCATATTATTGTAATAGCCGTCATCGAGGGTAATCATGACGCATTTTTCGGGGAGTGAGCCGTTATTGAAAACGTAATCGCAGAGATTTTGTGCGGATACGGTTTTATATCCGTTATCGTGAAGCCATTTCATATCGTTTTCTAACTGCTGAGGAGTTACGGCATATTCCGAGGGCGAATCCGTATAAATGCTGTGATACATGATAACAGGGAGCTTTACAGGCTTTTCTTCCGGATATGCGATTGAAAAGAGTTTTTTCCCCATAAAGAAAAATGCAATGCAGAGAATAATTATCACGGGGACTATTAATTTTTTTACTCTGAAACATTTATACATAAATATCATCTCCAATAGAGAATATGCATTATGATTCAGAAATATTTCTTTTATGCCCTGAATATACTTGTAAAAAGATATTTTGAGGTGAGAAAATTGACAAGGTATAAAAAAAGAAAAATTATGGGAATAGTTAAATTCTGTGCGCTGATACTCATACCGTTAGGGGCGGCATTCGTAGGCGGAAAAGCCTCCGAAATAAGACAGGCAGCCGAAAAACTCAACAATATAAGTCTTGGCAAAGGCGGGGAGAAAATTGTCGATATAGCCGCACAGCCTGAATATCACAAGTCATCTGAAAAGGATATGAAAGATATTCTCAGCGGTGAGGATATATTATCCGAGGGCTACGGTGTTCAGGAGGAAAAATCCGATGAAAAATCAGGTATAAAGCTTGAAAGTCCCCTCGAAATGGTTTCCGAAAATGCAGGGGATAAGCCGTACCCGACACAATGGTATGAAAACGGTGATGTTATCCGCACAACTTACGGATATTACAGCGGAACGTCATTTTTTGACCTCGATAAATGCGGACAGGTGAACAATAAAACATACTGGTCAAATGATGACCTTTACAATGAAAGTCTCTGTCTGCCGAATTTTACCATAAGCAATACAGATGAACCGCAGGTACTTATATATCATACTCACACAACCGAAAGCTTTGAACCGTATGTAAGGGAACATTATGATACATCTTTCAATTACAGGTCTACTGACGAAACAAAAAATGTTGTCATGATAGGCGATGCGATTCAGGCTGAACTCGAAGCAAAGGGAATAGGTGTGATACACGCAAGGACAATTCACGACTATCCTTCATATAACGGCTCATATGACAGGAGCAGAGAAACTATTATCCCCATTCTGGAGGAATACCCCAGTATAAAGGTAGCACTTGACATTCACCGTGATGCAATATCAGGGGACGGATTCATATATCAGCCTTATGTTGAAATAAACGGCAGGGAAGCCGCACAGATTATGATAATATCGGGCTGTGATGACGGTACGCTCGGTATGCCCGAATACATAAAGAATTTCCATTTTGCGTGCAGCTTGCAGCAGCAGATAGAGGGAGATTTTGCAGGACTTACAAGACCGATATTATTTGATTACCGCCATTACAATCAGGATTTGACAACAGGCAGTCTCCTTATAGAAGTAGGCTCTCACGGAAATACTCTTGAACAGGTACAATATTCAGGACAGCTTATAGGTCAGTCCCTCGCACAGCTCCTCCTCAGTCTCAGAGAATAGCTTCTTTTCAATTTTACCATATACTAAGTTTATTGTCAATTGATTATAAAAAAACTTATTTTATCCCCCTGTATCAAAAAAATTATTCCATTATTTTAAAAATGCTTGACATATCCGCAAATATGTGTTAAAATAAACATTGATTCAGAAAAAAGAAAATTATTGAGGAAACGGCACGTTTTATGTTGATGCGTCTGCCGAAAAATTAATTTCAGGAGGATAAAATAATGAGAAAAAGAGTGGCAATTGCAGCACTTATCGCTGCACTCAGCCTTACACTTGCATCTTGCGGCGTGAAATCTGCTGTCGGAGAACCCCCTATTGACGAACCTTCCTCATCAGTAGAAGAAACTCCCACAAACGATTCGGAAATTGAAGAACTTACTGCCGCACCTTTGGAGGAATCAACAGAAGAAGCAACTGAGGAGGTAACGACAGAACCCGCTACTGAAGCTAAAAAGCCTGTTACCATGCTCGGTGAGGATAAAGAAGGCGACCTCGTTCATAAAGTTGCCCTTACCAACAGCACAGGAAAAAATATCTCGGAATTTGCTGTAAAAGCCGATTTTGAAACAGTATATCCCCAGAATATGATTCCCGATGACAGCGTATTCGGTACACAGGCACCTGTAACTCTTGTGTATGAATCACCTGCTATTCCGCCTGAGGAGATATTCTACTATGACGGTGTAACCCCCACTATAACAACTGAATATTCCATAAAAATTGTATTCGAGGACGGCACAAAGGCTGAACTCCACAGTTTCCCGTTCAATGACTGCTATGATGCAGTTATCATGTATGAAGATGATGTTGCATTTATCGAGTATACTTCACTTTATGCAGGTTCTCTCGTAAATACAAAAGAATCCGAACTCATGATAAAATCCGTAAACGGCGGAGTTTCCTTTGATGACGGACAGTCCGCACCTGCGGCAGATGCAGGCAATGCGGTTGAAAATCCTACTGACGGCACTGAGATTGACCCCTCACTTCCCACTTCAAAGAAAGGTGCTACATATGTCGCAGGGGCTGATATCCAGACAACTCCCAGTCAGGACCAGAATCAGGCTAATGCAAACGGCGGTTATATAGACCCCAATACAGGTCTTTACGTTGACCCGAACAATAACGCAAACGGAGGCTATGTAGACCCCAATACAGGTGCTTATGCTGACCCGAACTATGGATATGACCCGAATTATGGTTATGACCCGAACTACGGATATGACCCCAATTATGGATATGACCAGAATTACGGATATGGTTATGACTACGGATATGACCCCAACGCAGGATATTATTATTGATAAATGACATTGAGAAGCCCGAAACATGAAGTTTCGGGCTTTTTTGATAATATCGTGCAATATGCATATAATAAGGACAGATTTAAAACAGAAAGGCAATAGTAAAATGTTTAAAAAACCTGTCATGATGATTTTATTTGTTTATGTGCTTCTGACTTTCGGTGCATGGATTTTTCTCAATGCCTGCGGAAGTTCATACAACAGACTTTCCGAAGAAAAAATAATACCTTTTTCTGTAAATGCAGACGGTGAAAATGCTGAAATAAAAATACTCGGAAAAATTTTCAGGATAGATATTTCAGGCACAGCACCCGAAAACCGTGCATGGCTTTCATTTTATCTTGCGGTATCGGACGATATAAGGATATCGTGCTGTATTTCTTATTATACAGATGCTTTTTTCCCGTAATCCGACAAAAAATGGCTGTTATGGCAGACATCGTTGTAAAAATAGTTGAGTTCTCCCGAATATATTAATTTTGCATCAGGAAAGGAACGGAAATCGTCGGGAGTATACATACTGAAAGGCTTTTCAAGTTTTATTCCTATTTTATCCATTGTATATGCGACAAACTGGGAACACAGGAAACTTTTTTCCCTGTTCCATTCTATATTGAGGTATATTGCAAAAAGTCCGAGAATATTATAGGAATATATATTTCTGTTGTTGATGAAATGGTTTATAATTCTCTCATATTCTTCTTTCTGCTGTCTTGTGACTTTAATCTGATATATTTCGCACGGTATGAAACCGAATTGTCCGAGAGTTCCTTTACCTACTATTTCCCTGTTGAATGTTGCAGGAAGGGGAAAGGGACGGTATGTACGGCAGAAGCTGTACATTTCCGACAATGATATGTCACCTGATAAAGATACATGGTTATATGGCTTTTTTGTTATAAATTTAAAGAATCTTGCAGGCCTTGTTCCTGTCTGGGCAATTATAATATAAATATAATCAGCCAAAATACCACCTCCGAAAAATATAATTAAAAACAGATTCGGTAAAACTGCAAACTCTCTGATTTCAATAAAAAAATAATTTTTGATCCAAAAAAATTTTCTCATATATTATATCATAAACGCTTGCAAATTTCAATAGTTTTTGATATAATTATGTTAGGCGGAAATAAAAAAAGTGATATTAAGGTGAGAATATCCGTTTTTTCGTCAAAAAATGCGCCTGTAGCTCAGTGGAAAGAGCAGTGGCCTCCGACGCCATGTGCGCAGGTTCGACTCCTGTCAGGCGTATCAGAAACACTCTGATGATTTTTCATCAGGGTGTTTCTTAATTTCGGGGACAAAATTTTTTCACGAAAATTTAATATTCTATTGATTTTTTCAAAAAATTGTGATATTATATTTTCAGACAATTTGATTTACGGAGGGATTCATCAATGAAGAAAGCTAAAAAAATTATAGCTGCCGCTTTGTGTGCAGCCGTAACTCTTTCATCAATGCCCTTTACTCTTATGGCAGATGCCGCAGATGCAACTGTCAAGGATTCAGGACTTGATATCGACTATGCCCGTGCATTGCAGTATTCAATATACTTCTATGATGCTAATATGTGCGGTGATGAAGTAAGTGACCATACACTTCTTTCATGGCGTGGCGACTGTCACACATATGATGCCCATGTACCTATGCAGCCATGGGACGGCTCTCATGAAAATTCAGGAACTAACCTGTCACAGGAATTTATGGACAAGTACAAGGATATCCTTGACCCTGACGGTGACGGTACTATTGACGTTGCAGGCGGTATGCACGATGCAGGCGACCATGTTGAATTTGGTATCCCCGAAAATTATGCCGCAGCTACTCTCGGCTGGGGATATTATGAGTACAGGGATACTTACAAGAAACTCGGACAGGACAGCCATATCGAAACTGTTTTAAGACATTTCAATGACTATCTCATGAAATGTACTTTCAGAGATAAAGACGGTACAGTTATCGCTCACTGTTATCAGGTAGGCGAGGGCGGCATTGACCATGCCGTATGGGAAGCCCCCGAAGTTGACAGCATGGTGCGCCCTGCATGGTTTTTAACTGCTGAAAAGCCGCAGACCGACTATGTAGTATCTGCCTGTGCATCACTTGCAATAAATTACCTCAATTTCAAGGATACTGACCCCGAATATGCGAAAAAATCCCTTGACTATGCAAAGGCTCTGTGGAAGTTTGCAAATGATAACGAAAAAGAACTTTCCGATAATGCTGACGGTCCTATGCAGTTCTATAATTCAAGCAAATGGGAAGATGACTGGTGCTGGGCAGCCGCATGGATGTACCTTGCAACAGGTGATGCATCATGCTTCGATTATGCATACGGAATATTTGACTATTATGCTCCCTCAGGCTACTGCTATAACTGGAACGATATGTGGGGCGGTGCGGCTATGATGTGGGCTGTAATCAATCAGGAACACCCCGAACTCGACCTCGTTCAGAAAATAAGAGATGCTCAGGGCAAGAATGAATATGTATTCGATAATTTCTGGGACGATGACTGCCTCGGAAAATGCCTGCGTACATGGCAAGGTCTTGAAACAGACGGCGGATTTGCATTCCTCAGTGAGTGGGGTAGCTGCCGTTATAATACCGCTATGCAGTTAATATGCCTGCTGTACGACAAATATCATAATAACGGCAAACCGAGTGAATGGAGTGAATGGGCAAGAAAACAGATGAATTATGTCCTCGGTGACAATGATATAACATTCAAGGAAACCGAAAAACAGACAGTTCTCGCAGGCAAAAACGGCACTCACGGTCCGAGGTCATTTGTTGTCGGCTATAATTCAACTGCTGTAAAGAATCCTCATCACCGTGCAGCTTCGGGACTTACAATGGCAGAAGACCCCCGTGAACAGAAACACGTTCTCTGGGGCGCACTCGCAGGAGGTCCTGACGGAAATGATTCCCACAGCGACAGTACCAATGACTGGCGTGAGAATGAAGTAACTATCGACTATAATGCCGCATTTGTCGGAGCTTGTGCAGGTATGTACGAAATGTTCGGTACTCCCGATATGGCTGTAACTGAAAATTTCCCACCCGAAGAAGTCTATGACCCCGAATCAGAGGGCGGCGGTACAGGCTACTGGGTTGAAGCTGTCGCACTTGACAAGCCCAACGGAGGTGGTGCAGGTACTACACAGGTATCATTCAAGGTTATGTCAGGCGTTCCGAAACCTGCAAACAGCCTTTCCGTCCGTTATTATTTTGATGTCAGCGAATGTGCAAAAGGTATTGACGGTGTTACAGAGACAAGAGAACTCTATGACCAGTCAAGTTCAGAAGTAAAAGGTGCAGACGGTGTTCTTACAGGACCTTTCAAGTATGACAAGAAAGATAACACATACTATGTTGAAATATCATGGGACGGCTATACTATCGCAAATTCAGGAAAGAAATATCAGCTCGCAGTGGGTATGTACCACGGTGATGTATGGGACGCATCAAATGACTGGAGCTATCAGACCATGAAAATAGGCAAGGAGGGCGACTTTGCCGCTGTTGACAATCCGCCCGAAGTTCTCAACGAGAATATGTGTGTATATGTAGACGGCGTTCTTGTGGGAGGTACTGAACCTGACGGCTCAACACCCGATACAGAATCCAAAACAGATGACAAAGAGGACATCAAAACAGATACAAATATTCTTTACGGTGATGCAAACCTTGACGGAAAAGTAAGTATATCTGATTCTGTTGCAATACTCCAGAGCATTGCAAATTCTTCAAAATACGGACTTGAACCGCAGGGAAAAATAAATGCTGATGTTGACGGCTCAGAGGGCGTTACAGGTAAAGATGCCGCTGTTATTCAGGGCTATGATGCAGGTATTATAAAGGAACTCCCTGTTAAAAGCTGATTTTTCGTAATGAAAATCTGATGAAATTATTGAAAATACTTGACAAATTCCGTGCGGTAATATATAATTGTATCAGTCAGTGTGAGGTGTAATCCTCACGGAAAGGATAGATTATGAGCAGCAGAAAAGACGAAATAAACCCGAAAAAGGTTCTCAATATGTTTCTTCCCATTGTAGGTGCAATTTTTATTGCACTCAGTTCAATACTTTATATACTCTATAAGAGCTGGAGCAATAAGGTATATTTTGAAAAATGGAAAGACTATGACGATTGCGGGATATAATGAAAAATGCGGCAGATAATTCTGCCGCATTTTTTTAATCATTTTGTCAGTGCATACCGCCCTTTGTGTAGAAGTTATCCTGAATGATGAGCGCACAGCCGCCGAGGAAATTATTTTTTCCTTCGAGTTTGCTGAGGACAACTCTGTCAGCGATATCTTCACTTACAAGGCGAATCATTTCCCTCTTGACGTAATCGAACTGTTTTTCATTGAGCTTGTAATTGTGGAGAACAATTTTCTTTGCAAAATGGGAAATAGCAAGGTTATTCACAAGAACAGTATATTTTGCAATAATATCATCAACGAGATTCTTTACAGGTTCTTCGCCACGCATAAGAGCCATGAATACTTTTTCTGTATTTATCTTGGTTTTGTCGCCGTCAGTGAGTTCATAGAGTACAGGTGTTTTTTCCTTTGAATATATCTCATAGAAGGCATTGAGCATAGCCGACCTTGAAAGTTCAGCCTTTACCGAGCCGTTGGGGTATCCCTCATAGACTCTGCCGTTGGGGCAGACGATATATTTTTCAATCATGGAGGTGTATGAAATATAGTCGTTGGAGAGTTCATTTTTATTTACTATTGCGAGGTTTACCTGATTTCCGTTATGGAGGAAAGCGGTATTTGTCTGATAGCCGTTCTGAACTCTGAAATCATTGCTTGCGAGAGCCATAAGACCGATAGCGTTTCCGCAGTGGATATCGATATCCAGACCGCTTTGAAGTTTTTCGATGAAGTTTGAAAAATCGAGAACGCCGTCTTTATAGAATATTTTAAGCTTGCCCCACATGGAGGGAACGACACCGACACCGAGACCGAGGAGTCTGTCTTTGGTGAGTGCGCTGTTTTCAATCATAGTGTTGCAGGTTTTTATTATGTAGTTGATAATATCCTTGCTTGTAGTTCTTTCGTCGATAACCATGCTGGACTTATCGAGAATTTCAGAATTAAGGTTAGTAAGACCGATGCTTACTTCCTTTTCATCGACAGTTGCGCCGAGGGCGAATCTGCTGTTGATGTTGATGTCGATAAGGATTTTTCTTCTGCCTTTCTGGAGCTTCTCCGCATTGACAGGTGCTTCGCCGATCTCAACGAGAACATCTTCTTCAATCATTTCATTTGTGATAATTGTAACAGCAGCTCTTGTTATTTCGAGTGCGCTTGCGACATCAACACGGGAGATAGGTCCGGATTCTCTGATTACTCGGAGTATCTGCATTCGGTTGCGTCTTTTCAGGTCAAGTTTACTGATACCTCTTTTTTCCATTGGTAAAAACTCCGTTCCGTAGTATAGTAATAAATTTTAAGACTATTGTCAACCAATTGTCTTAATTAGTATATTTATTATAACACATTTTCACTAAAAATAAAACAGTTTTGCGAAAAAATTATAAAAATCAGCGATATATACAAATTTAAACAAATGTTTTTGTTAAAATTTCTGTAAGTTTTGTGATAATTGGTAAAGTAATTACAGACAGTATAGTTCCTGCGGTAAAAATCTCCGATGCATACAGTGAATTTTTGCCGTATCTCAGAGCCTGAAGCGTACACATTGTTGCAGGAGGTGCGGAAGCAGCGATGATTACAGTAAATTTCACCTTTGAATCCGTATCGTGCGGACAAAGCAGGATAATCAGCAGAGAAATAACAAAAGGTATAAAAATCAGCTTTAAGAAACATACTTTGTAAATATTTATATTTTTAATCATTGAAGTTATATTTGTAGCTGACATGGTAACTCCCGATACTATCATAGCCATGGGGGTATTTAAAGATGATATAAATTCAAGTGACTGATAAGGAATTTCAGGCAGGCGTATCTGTGCAAAGAAAAATATTATTCCGAGGTATATTGCAATCATTGTGGGGGAATACAGGACTTTTACAGCCTGTTTAAAATTTTTTTCGCCTGATATCAGAATAATCCCGTGAGTCCATGCAAGTATGTTGAAAACGGTTATATAGGCAGTCAGATAGAAAACGCCTTCACTTCCAAACATGGCATTTACAAGCGGAATCCCCATAAATCCGCAGTTTGAATATACGGAAGAAAATCTTTCTATTGCAGTATCCCTGTCTTTTTTTTCACGGACAATAAATTTTGCAAGTATTATTGCAAGAACCATTGACAGAAAAGAAATCAGAAAAGTAAGCAGGAGATTTTCAGCGAGTTCATGTTCATAGTCTTTCTGATATGACATGAAGATAACAACGGGATTGACGACCTGCAAAACGAATTTTGAAAGGTCTTTGTTTGAATTTTGGCTGATAATGCCTGTTTTTGAGCATAAAACCCCGACAAGCATCAGAATAAGCATTATTAAAGTTTGTTTTAAAATTATAACTGACATTCTGCACCTCACAAAAAACGGCTGCCGCAATATATGCAGCAGCCATTGCTGTATATTATTTTTCAATGTGGATTATCCCTTTGTATACAAGAAAATAAGCTGTAAGAAATACAATCATAGGGATAAATACAAGAATAAGCATGATATTCACTTCTTCCGCACTCAGAGCCGAAGAAGATGCATCTGGTTCTATGAAATTATATATCTGGAGAAAATAGCCGTTTATAAGTTTATGCCAGCGATAAAAGTCGAATTTCCCCATTGAAAGACGAAGTATGCACCAGCTTAAAGCGGCAGGAAAAGATGCGGTTATTCCCATTGAAACGGGAAGCATTATATTTATTTTTTTATTGTTGATTCTTTCGTCCTTTAAATCAGCATTTGCAGTTTTTACAGCAAGTCCCGACAAGAGGACTGCGAGTATCAGAGATGTGCATACTGCACTTATCAGTCTGATTATAAATGTTGATGATGATGCAAGAGTAAGACCGATGAAAAGTGAAAGAATATCCGCAGAAAAAACATAGAGCAAAGTTTTAACTGTTCTCATTTTTTTCAGTTTCGGCACATTCGGCGCATATTCCGTAGAATACGGTCTGCGAGGGGTCAACGATAAAGCCGTGATGACTGCGGATATGTTCATTCACGCCTGCGAGGTGATTGCATTCGAGGTGGATAAGTTTTCCGCATGAAGTACATTTGAGGTGGAAATGTTCGTTGCAGTGTTCATGAACATCAATATACTGATAGCAAGCCCCTGTTTTTCCGTCAAAATTATATTTTCTCACCACACCGCTTTCAACGAGTTTATCGAGCTGGCGGTAAATAGTGGCAGTACCTACTGATGAACCGTCAGCGGAGAGGTAGGCACTTATTTCCTGAACATTTGTATGTTTGTCCTTATTATTTATGAGGTAATCAAGAAGTTTTTCCTTTTGTTTTGTATTATAGCCTGAATCTCTTTTCATTTTTCCTCCTGAGATAAATATATTCTTATTTAATATTATCAGATTTATTTTAATTTGTCAAGAAAAAAACATAAAATGCTCTTTTATTCCGACAAATTTCGCAGGTGATGTGGTGTAAGATAATATAAAGATGATTTTGATAATGCATTAAAAAACAGGGGGTGGGCGGCTTCCCCATGAAAAAACTGGGCGGCTTCCCCCCATTAAAAAACAGGAGGTTTTTATGAAAAAAAGAATAATATCTTTTATTATGTCGATACCGTTTGTATTTTCGCTTAAATTGTCGGATATTCGTGCAGAAGAATTAAAATATACATATACAGTCATAAGAAATGAAGCTGTAATTACAGGATTCAGCGGAAATCCCGAAAAAATAACGCTGCCCGAAAAAATAGAAGGCTGTCCCGTTACTGAAATAAGAGACAACGCATTTTTTGACTGTAAATCCCTTAAAGAAATAGAATTTCCCGATACTCTCGAAAGAATTGGTCATCACAGCTTTTATGCCTGCGTATCGCTTGAAAAAGTGAATATACCCGAAAATGTAAAGTCCATGGGGACAGGCAGTTTCTGCGGGTGTACATCTCTTTCAGAAGCAAAAATAAATGCGGATACAGAATATCTTCCCGAATCATGTTTCAGGGCTTGTATATCCTTGACGGAAATAAAAATTCCCGAAAGCGTTGACTATATAGGGAATTACTGCTTTTCAGGGTGTACATCGCTGACATATGTTTCTCTTGGCGGGAAAACTGAGAAAATCGGCAAGGGAGCATTTTATATGTGCAATTCGCTCGGAAAAATATATATTCCGCCCTGCGTGAATACGATAGGTGAGAGGGCATTCGGATATATTCCCGAAAACAATGAACCTGTACTGAAAGAAAAATTCTGCATCATGGGCAGTAAAAAATCAACTGCGGAAAAATATGCAGACGAAAATAATTTAAAATTCCGTTCTGCGGAGGACATAGTTCAGGCAATGGCAGTTAATATTTCAGATAAAAAAATGACATTCAAGTCAATAATTTTATTTTTTATCGGTACGGCAGTAATTTCGCTCCTGTTATTTTTATTTATAAGGTATTTTTTCGGAAAGAAAAGAGTATAATATAACACGGCTGAAAGGGGGACAGGATTTGCAGACAATATATATTGATGTGCTTATAGTTCTGAATATTTATGTAAACTGTATTCTGCTGAAAACTACTGCAAAGCTTACGCATACCCCTTTGAAGAATATGCGGTGTATTATGGCATCTGCATACGGGAGTTTATATTCTCTGCTGATATTTGCCCCTGAACTGGGAATATTTATAAATTTTTTAATAAAAACTTTTGCCGCCGTCACTATTGTTATCATATCATTCGGAATGAAAAGCAAAAAGAGAATATTTATGAATACAGCGTATTTTTTCGGAGTGAATTTCATATTTGCAGGCGGAGTATACGGGGTATATTCGTGGCTGAAACCTGATTTCATGCATTTCTCGAATACATATTTCTACATAGATTTTTCCCTTATAGTATTGATTGCAACGACAGCGGCATTATACGGAATAGTCTGTATATTCCGCAGAATATCCGACAGATATACCGATTGTCAGTACAGGGTCGTCATAAGGTATGAGGGAAAGGAAATAGAATGTGAAGGGCTTGCGGATACGGGCAACGGACTTATAGATTATTTTTCGGGTCAGCCCGTTATAATATGCGGAAATGAAGATTTTTCAAGGCTTACAGGATATGAGGACGGAGGGGATATTCTTCCGAAAGGCTATCGTCTTGTACCCTGTTCGACAGTTTCCGAAAGCGGATTCATGGCGGTTTTCCGTCCTGATGAGATAAAAATAATAAACGGCTGTTCAGGGGAGGAAAAACCTGTTGAAGCTATGATTGGTTCAGGTCACAGCAGAGGAAAGGCTATTTTCAACCCTAAGATATTATAAACGAAATATAAAGATTGGAGAGAGAAAATGAACAAGATAAAAGAGATTTTAAGGAAAATAATGGAGTTTTTCAGCAGTGAGGAAGTCTATTATGTAAACGGTGCGGATACGCTTCCGCCTCCGCTTACAAAGCAGGAGGAAGAAGATGTTTTCATACGGCTTGTCAACAATGACCGTGAGGCGAGAAATATTCTCATAGTGCATAATCTGAGGCTTGTGGTGTACATAGCGAAAAAATTTGAATCATCGGGTGTCGGCATAGAGGATTTGGTTTCGATAGGTACAATAGGACTTATCAAGGCAGTAAACACATTCTGTCCGAATAAAAATATAAAGCTTGCCACATATGCATCAAGATGCATTGAAAATGAAATACTTATGTTTATGCGTAAGGCATCACAGTACAGAAATGACCTTTCAATAGATGAACCGCTGAATATAGACTATGACGGAAATGAACTGCTTCTGTCGGACGTTCTGGGAACTGATGAAGATGTAGTCAGCAGGGGAATCGAAAGCGAGGCTGAAAGAGAAATGCTGAGGGAAGCCGTTTCCGAACTCTGCGACCGTGAAAGGGAAATAATGGAAATGCGTTTCGGACTTGTTGACGGAAAAGAAAAGACCCAGAAAGAAGTTGCTGAACTTATAGGTATATCACAGTCATACATATCAAGGCTTGAAAAGAAAATCATAAAGAAACTGCGTTCAAGGCTTGAAAAAATATCATAAAAAAATATCCTGCACAAGCAGGATATTTTTCATGTAAAAAGATATTTGTCGAGGAAATGAACTACCGAACAGCCTATTAAAATTCCAAGCACAACTCCGAAAAGAATATCTGTCGGAAAATGTACATACAGATACATTCTCGAAAAAGCTATCGCAGCAGCTATAATTAAAGCGGGAATACCGATTCTTTTATCATAGTGCAGGACAACCGTTGCAAATATGAATGCCGCAAGAGTATGCCCTGACGGAAACGAATAATCTTTCGGCACTTCAATAAGCATATCTATTTTATCATTTATCCAGCACGGTCTTGAACGCCTGACAATATTTTTGACTATAAGGTTTCCCACTATAACGCCGCACATCATTCCCGTAAGACAGGATATTCCGCAGTTTCGGTACTGTTTGAAGAAAAGCATAAAAATTGAGATAAATATAAAGAAAAGTCCTTTGTCTCCGAGAATTGTTACTTTTGGCATAAGTTCGTCCATAAAGGGATTGCGGAGATTTTTCTGTATTGCATCGAGTATGATGAAATCAAATTTTCTTATATTATAAGCCAATATACTCTGCCTCCATATTATTATTTTTTCATGGATTATATTATCGCATATTTTTACACAAAAGTCAAGAAATTTATTCTGATATTCAAGATAATTTTTATTTTTGTTGACTTTGGAAAAAAATTGTGATATTATGATAAAATGGAAAGTATTCATTGAAGAAAGGAAAAATAATGAAATTTAAAGAATTGAATTTATCACAGGAGATACTCCTTGCGGTTGATGAACTTGGATTTGACGAAATGACAGAGATTCAGGAAAAAAGCATACCTCTGCTTCTCGAAGGAAGGGACGTTGTGGGACGTTCCAATACAGGAACGGGAAAAACTGCCGCATTCGGAATACCTGCTGTCGAAAGTATTACAGATGCAGATAAAAAAACTGTTGCAGTGCTTGTAATGTGTCCCACCAGAGAACTTGCCATGCAGGCTGATGAGGAAATCAAAAAATTCGCAAAATATAAACATATCGTGAAAACCTGTGCTGTTTACGGCGGCGCAAGCATGGAAAACCAGATAAGACAGCTCAAAAGAGGTGTCAATATAGTAATAGGCACTCCCGGACGCATAATGGACCATATCCGCAGAAAAACCCTTAAACTCGATTTTCTGCGTACCGTCATACTTGATGAGGCGGACGAAATGCTCAATATGGGATTCAGAGAAGATATAGAGGAAATTCTCTCATATATCCCTGCTGAAAGACAGACAGTCCTGTTTTCAGCTACCATGCCCCCCGAAATCATGGCGATAACTGAAAAGTATCAGGAAAATCCCGAACATATAAAGATAAAATCCGCAGGAAAAACTGTTGAATTAATAAATCAGTTTTATTTTGAAGTGCCTATGGGAAGAAAAACTGATGCACTTAAACTTCTGCTTGCGGCATATAATCCCGCATCTTCAATGATTTTCTGCAACACAAAGAAAATGGTTGACGAACTTACAGAGGAACTCGTAAAATCAGGATTCCGTGCCGCAGGACTTCACGGTGATATGAAACAGATTCAGAGAACTCAGGTAATGAACAGCTTCAAATCAGGCAGCACTCCCATACTTGTCGCAACAGATGTTGCCGCAAGAGGTATTGACGTAAGCGGAATTGATGCAGTATTCAATTACGATATCCCGCAGGATAACGAATACTATATACACCGCATAGGTCGTACAGGCAGGGCAGGCAGGACAGGTACTGCATATACTCTCATTTCAGGCAGGAAACAATTTTATTCTCTCAGGGATATAAGCAGATATATAAATGCTGAAATAAAGGAAATGCCCCTCCCAGATAAAAATGATGTAATTTCTGCAAAGAAAGAAAATATTATAAATGAAATAACAAATTTCGGACACGTTTCAGACCGCAGAGCCTATGAAATTCTTGACCGCCTTGCCGCACTCGGCATAGATTACAGAGAGGCAGCCGCAAGAATTATCGCTGAAAGACTTAAATCCGAAACAGACAACCTCCCCGATTATGCCGCAAGACCCGTCAGAAAAGGTAACCGCAAAGGCGAAAAAACTGTCAGGGTAGATATAAATATTGGAAGAAGCCACAGAATCGCTCCCAATTTCATACTCGGCGCACTCGCTGATGCTACGGGTATGGCAGGCAAGGATTTCGGAAAAATTGATATCTATGATGAACATACAACCGTTGAAGTACCCGAATCAGATTATGACTACATAATCGAAAGCACCAACCCAATGAAAATAAACGGCAGACAGGTAGAGGTAAAACTCTATAAGGGCGGCAAAACCGAAAGAATCTCCGAACGCAGAAACAGGGAAATTTCAGGAAAAGAAAAACATAAAACTCCTTTCGGCAAAAGCCGTAAAAGAGAGGTCTATACAGACTATATCCCCGACCGCAAGAAAAGAAGCAAAAAAAGACATTGAGGTGATATGAATGAGCCAAAAATATAAAAAGCCCCGGAAGAAACTGTGGCAGAGAATAGCTGTCCTCGGACTTGCAGCAGTTTTAATTATAGCTTATCTCATCATGATATTTATATAATCTGTTAGTTTGTGTTAACCAAATAAGTGCCTGAAAACTGTATTAAGCAGAAATTCAGGGCTTAAAAGACGGTTTTCCTTTCGGAAATTGTGAAATACATGAGAAATTTTCAAGAAAATATGGAAATCCGATGCAATATATGTTATAATAACTGTGTAAATTTTTTTAAGGAGTGTAATGCCAATGAAATACAACAGGACAGAAATATCCGATAAAATAGGATTTTCGTCAGTCACAGACCCGAAATTCAAGACAAATCTTCTGACTGTCCGCTTTATTACATCGCTTTGCAGGGAAACCGCCTCCGCAAATTCCCTCGGCATAGGTGTGCTTTCAGATGCGAACAGCAAGTTTAAAACTATTGCGGAACTCAGCGAAAAACTTTCATCTCTCTACGGTTCAGGCGTGAGAAGCGGTTCTTCCAAAAGAGGTGACCTCCAGATACTCTCTTTCACATCATCATGGATTAATAATAAATATGCATTTGACGGAGAAAATCTCGATGAGGAAATGACCGAAATCATAAAAGACTGCATTTTCTACCCGAATGTCAGTAACGGCGAGTTCGACAGCGAACTTTTCAAAATTACAAAGAAAGAACTCCTCGACCGAATTGATGCCGAACTCAATAACAAGAGAGGCTATGCAATATCAAAGGCTGAGGAAATAGCTTTCAGGGGCGAACCCGCAGCACTTTCGGATATGGGAAAAAAAGAAGATGCCGAAAAAGTTACTTCCGCAGATGCTTACAGAGCATATCAGAATATTCTCAGAACTGCACAGATTGAAATAATGTATGTTTCTTCCGAAGAAAACAATACTGTAAAAGATATGTTCACCGAGGAATTTTCAAAAATCGAAAGACAGCCGAAAGAATATGTTTTCAATTCAAAAAGCCCAGTAAAGCCCGAAATTGAAATTTCTTCCGAAGAAATGGACGTAAGACAGTGCAAAATGGTAATGACCTTCAAAACAGATTCAGACGACAGGTTTGCTCTCCAGATGCTCAGTATGATTTACGGTGCAACTCCTGTTTCAAAGCTTTTCGCAAATGTCAGGGAAAAAATGAGTCTCTGCTACTATTGTGCAAGCCGTTTTTCTTCTGTTAAAAATATCATTATGGTTGACAGCGGTGTTGAAAAAGTCAATATCGAAAAGGCAAAAGCCGAAATACTCAATCAGCTTGATGAAATCATAAAGGGCAATATCTCAGATGAGGAGATACAGAGCGCACTTCTTTCACTTGACAATGCATACAATGCGATAGGTGACACGCCGTCATCATATTCTTCATGGTATTTTGAAAGATTCTGCAACGGAAAAATTCTTACTCCGCAGGAACAGTTCATGAATTTTCAGAACGTCACCAAGGCAAGAATAATTCAGGCAGCATCAACCCTTAAACTCGACAGCATTTACTATATGCTCAACAAGGAGGCTGAATAATGGAAAAAAATATCATAACAAGCGAAAGAACAGGCGATAAAATAATCCATGTCAAGCACGACAGCGGTCTTGACATATATATCTGCGAAATGGAAGGTTACAGCAGTATAGAGGCTCTTTTCGGAACAAAATACGGCTCGGTCAATACCATGTTCAAAATGGCTGATGACAAAGAGTATACCGTTGTACCCGAAGGAATTGCACATTTCCTTGAACACAAGCTCTTTGAAAACGAGGACTGCGATGTTTTTGAACTCTATGCAAAAACAGGCGCAAGCGGAAACGCTTTCACTTCATTCGACAAGACCGCATACCTTTTCAGTTGTACAAAAAATTATAAGGAGTCACTGAAAATACTTCTCGATTTTGTACAGGCTCCCTATTTCACTCAGGCAACCGTTGACAAGGAACAGGGCATAATCGGTCAGGAAATCCAGATGACAAACGATAATCCCGAATGGAGAGTATTTTTCAATATGCTCCGCTGTATGTACCACAACCACCCCGTAAAAATAGATATAGCGGGAACTATTGAAAGTATAGCACAGATAAATGCGGATTTGCTTTACAAATGCTATTATACTTTCTATAATCTCAACAATATGGTGCTTTCAATCGCAGGAAATGTAAAGGCTGATGAAGTGCTTGCAATATGCGATGAGTGCCTCAAAAAATGCGAGGACAAAGGTCTTGAAACCGTTTTCCCTGATGAACCCGAAAGTATTGTACAGGCTGAAATAACCGAAAAACAGCCCGTAGGTGCATCTATATTCAATATAGGCTACAAATGTACACCGTGTAAGGGAAATGAAAGACTTGAAAAGGTTATGGCTGCATCTGTTGCGGCAGATATCCTCTCAGACCCTTCAACCGAAATGTATCAGAAACTCCTCAGAGATGAAGTTATAAATTCGTCTTTCGGCACGGAAGTATTTACGGGTGACGGATATTTTACAGTAATATTCAGCGGTGAATCAGATTCTCCCGATGTGATAAGAGATACCGTTTCGGCTGAAATCGAAAGAATAATAAAAGACGGCATAGATGAAAATTTATTCCAGAGAATCAAAAAATCAACATACGGCGGTCTTGTAAGAGAACTCAACAACGTTGAAGCAGTCGCAAATCTCATGATGAACAGCCACATGGACGGAGTATCTCCGTATGCCACCATACAGGTTCTTTCAGACCTCAAAAGCAGTGATGTGCTTGAATTTATGAAGAATGAACTCAGAAAAGACAGACTTGTAATGTCAGTAATCGAGGGGACGGTGTAAGTCTTGACAGAGGTTCAGACCATATCCGACCCGAATATAATATCATTTCCGAAAATTGGCTGGGAATTTCATATAGACCCCACGGCATTCACGGTTTTCGGACTCGATATACAGTGGTACGGAATAATAATCGTCACGGGACTTCTTCTTGCAATACTCTACTGTTTCCCGCATATGAAAAGATTCGGCATAGATTCCGACAGGGCGATAGATGCCGTGATAGGCGGTGTCGTAGGCGGAATTGTCGGAGCAAGACTGTACTATGTCGCATTCCGCTGGGACGAATACAGGGGCGATATAAAGGCAATACTCAATACACGAAACGGCGGACTTGCCATTTACGGCGGAATAATCGGCGCAGTGCTTGTCGGACTGCTTATATGCAAAGCCCGTAAAGTAAAAATGCTCCCCATGCTCGATATTACCGTAATTGGATTCTTAATCGGTCAGGGCGTGGGAAGATGGGGAAATTTTGTGAATCAGGAGGCTTTCGGCACAAATACCGACAGCCTTTTCGGAATGACAGGCGGAAGAATACAGCAGACTATCTTTCATAACAGCGCATATCTTGATGGTGAAATGTACCGTCAGGGACTTGAAATGTCAGAAAAATATGCCGTACACCCATGTTTTCTCTATGAATCGGTATGGTGTCTTTTGGGATTTGTCATACTTGCATCATTCTCAAAGAGAAGAAAATATGACGGACAGATTTTTCTCATGTATCTTGCATGGTACGGTGCGGAAAGATTTGTCGTTGAAGGTCTGCGTACAGACAGCCTTATGATAGGCAATATGAGAGTTTCTCAGGCTTTGTCGCTGATAATATGCATAATTTCAATAATATTGCAGATAATCTTTCATTTCCGTGTGAAACGTGACCCCGAAAGATATATTCTTTATGCGGATACAGAAGAATCAAAACTTCTTCTCTCAGAGTCAGGCGTTAAATCTAAAAATAAATCAAAGGAAATAAAAAATGATTCCGAATCGGATATCAAGGAGGAAAATCACAATGGCACAGATAATTGACGGAAAAGCAGTTTCCGCAAGCGTTAAAGAGGAAGTAGCTGCCGAGGCTGCAAGACTTAAAGATGAAAAAGGTCTTAAAGTAGGTCTTGCTGTCGTAATCGTGGGAAATAATCCCGCATCAAGAGTTTATGTAAACAATAAGAAAAAGGCTTGCGAGGCAGTGGGTTTCCAGTCCTATGAATACGCTATGGACGAAGATACAACTCAGGAACAGCTTCTCGACCTTGTTGAAGTTCTTAACCGTGACACAAGAGTAAACGGCATACTTGTACAGCTTCCTCTCCCTAAGCATATTGACGAAAAAGCTGTAATAAATGCTATCTCCCCCGAAAAGGACGTTGATGCATTCCACCCTGCAAATGTAGGCAGAATCATGATAGGCGACTATGCATTTCTTCCCTGTACTCCCGCAGGAGTTATGCGCCTTATCGAAAGCACAGGCACGGATATAACAGGTAAAAACTGCGTTGTAATCGGCAGAAGCAATATTGTCGGCAAACCGCAGGCTATGCTCCTCTTGCAGAAAAACGGCACTGTCACAATATGCCATTCCAAAACCAAAAACCTCAAAGAAATCTGTCTCAGTGCAGATATCCTTGTAGTGGCAATCGGAAAGGCTAAATTCGTTACAGGCGATATGATAAAGGAAGGTGCAATAGTCATAGATGTAGGTATGGACAGAGATGAAAACGGCAAGCTCTGCGGAGATGTTGATTTTGAATCCGCTGAAAAGAAAGCCTCCTACATAACTCCCGTCCCCGGCGGTGTAGGACCTATGACAATAGCTATGCTCATGAAAAATACCCTCACAGCCGCAAAACAGCAGGCAGGAATTGAATAATAAAAAAATCCCCGAATATTCGGGGATTTTTTATGTATTTACTGTATTTTGTAGGTTATATCGGCTGAATCGAGTTTTTCTCTCAGTTCGTCCATAGTATCTGCAATTGCACTGTCATCTGTTATATTCACAACAGCGAAACCGTCAGCCGCATTTATTTCATTTATTATATCATCGGCAGTTATTTCGTTTCCGTCTTTGAGAATAACACTTCCTGAGACTGTTATATCGATTACTTCTATCGGAATTTCCTGAGAAGTTTCCTCCTGCATTTCTGTTGCAACTTCGATATCATTTTCTGAATTTTCCTCAGTGATAATTTCTGCGGCGGGGATATTTTCTTCGGAATTTGTATCTGATGAATTATCGTTTCCGTTTCCAAGAAATCCCGTACCATATCCGATACCTGCACCGCCTCCGAGGAGAAGTAAAAGCGCAGCACCTGCGATAACAGCACCACCACCGCCTGATTTTTTTTCTGAATTTTTTGCCATATAAATTCCTCCTTATTTATAATGGGGGAAAACGCCGATGTAAGCCTTGAATCTTCATTCACTCCGCTATGCTCCGTTCATTCCCGATTCAAGCGTCGTTTTCCCCCAAACCCCTTTTGTTTATAA
>OCVV012849653.1_pt1 | contig 48866 bp, 42 predicted proteins | sample 1539721 | NCBI WGS metagenome assembly OCVV01 (sample SAMN02144230, study PRJEB22623) | gut metagenome | biome: sheep rumen | host: Ovis aries | place: New Zealand | reverse complement strand
TTAGAGAGTATGAGGTAGATAGGCTTGAGGTGTAAGTGCTGTGAGGCACTGAGCTGACAAGTACTAATCGGTCGGATGCTTATCCTATGTCGTATGCACGAAGTGCGTACGACCAACAGCGAAGCTGTTTGCAAATGTAGAATGCGCGAAGCGCGTTCTATCGCGAAGCGACGAATGGCGAAGCCATTCGCAGGAAGTAAGTGCGAAGCACTTATGACCAATGTATGTAGAATGGCGAAGCCATTCGCAGGAAGTAAGTGCGAAGCGCTTACGACCATAACTATCATTTGATGTAAAATCTGTATTCAGTTTTGAAGGTATGAATAAGCTTGCATTCCTAAATGCAATGTGCTAGACTACCTAAGTACTTGGCCTGGTGGCTCAGTTGGTTAGAGCGCCGCCCTGTCACGGCGGAGGTCACGGGTCCGAATCCCGTCCGGGTCGCTTAGTTGTATATTTCTCTTTCGTGGGGTCTTAGCTCAGCTGGGAGAGCATCTGCCTTACAAGCAGAGGGTCACAGGTTCGAGCCCTGTAGGCCCCATCTTTTTTTAGAAGTATGCAATAATGCCGATGTGGCTCAATTGGCAGAGCAGCTGATTTGTAATCAGCAGGTTATCGGTTCGAGTCCGATCATCGGCTTATAGTGCTTCGGCATTATATGGATGGATTCCCGAGTGGCCAAAGGGGACAGACTGTAAATCTGCTGCGTTTCGCTTCGGTGGTTCGAATCCACCTCCATCCATTTGGTTATGGACTTATTCCAGACCACATACAACATCGCGGGGTGGAGCAGTCTGGAAGCTCGTCGGGCTCATAACCCGAAGGTCATAGGTTCAAATCCTATCCCCGCTACTTATGCCCAGATAGCTCAGTTGGTAGAGCAGAGGACTGAAAATCCTCGTGTCGCTGGTTCGATTCCGGCTTTGGGCACACGAAAGAGGCTTCTGTATTAAGTATTTACTTGATGCAGAAGCCTCTATTTTGTTGTCTTGATAAAATTTTGCTTTTTGGCCAATGCAATATACTGGAGTTGCCTCTGATTGCATAGAATAATCAAGACGGATTACAAGCAGCTGCATGCAGTGCCTGAAAAATACCAATTTTAATACAATACGGATGTGCATCTATAAAACATCTTGAAAAACCTATGCAAATCTCAGCCTCTGACCTGTATTGCATGATGACGGCTCAGGCCGCCATATGCAACAATAAAAATCTATGCAAATCTCAGCCTCCGGTCTGTATTGCATGGTGACGGCTTAAGCCGTCATATGCGATAGCATATACTCCACGATCGCCGCGCAATGTCGAGCAGCTTTCGGCTCAAAGACGTCGTAGGATTCCTGTACGGACTCGTCTGCTTTGTCGGAAATCGCGCGGATGATCACAAATGGGATTTTGTTCAGGTAAGCAGTCTGCGCAATCGCGGCTCCCTCCATTTCGGCACAGAAACCGTGAAAGTCGCGCATCAGTTTCTGTTTGACTTCACGGGATGAAATGAACTGATCGCCGCTGATTATCTGACCTTCGAAAACCTGTACATCGGGGGCGGTTTCCTGGACAGCCCGAACAGCCGCCTGCCTGAGTCCTTTGTCTGCGGGGAAGGAAACGACGCCCATCTGTGGTATTTCACCCTTTTGATATCCGAACACAGTGGCGTCGACGTCATGGTACATTGCGCTTGTTGAAACGACAATATCACCGATATTGATGTCATTATTCAAAGAGCCGGCCACACCGGTGTTCAAAACATGTGTAACACCAAATAGATCCGCAAGGATCTGTACACAGATACCGGCATTAACTTTGCCGACACCGCTTCTGACGACGACAACCGGCATACTGCCGATGGAACCTTCGAAAAATTCCATGCCTGCCTTCTTCACTACATTCTTTACATTCATCTGTTCTTTCAGGTACGCCACTTCCACATCCATGGCACCGATAATACCGATTTTCATAATAACCTCCAATACGAGAATATAAATTCACGGTCGTACAAGACCGTGCAAGAGTAGTTTACGGGTGCGGGATTAAGATGTAAAGAAAGATTTGCGCTGCAGGTGGCTGCGAAACAGGAGAGGACTGACATTTTCCGGTTTTCCTATGGTATAGTTTCTTTTGAATACAGAATGCAGGCAGGAATGAGCAGCTTGTGTCATCAGCGAAGATCAGGATACAAAGAGGGGCACCGGAATGGAATCGGAAAAACAGTCCACAGCGTCAGAAACAGCCAGATACCAGAGAATTACCAGAAAAGATGTCGCGCAGGAAGCGGGCGTAACCGAGACGATCGTATCCTATGTTTTGAATAACAACCGCTATGTCAGCAGCGATAAAAGGCAGCGCGTGCTCGCCGCGGTTAAGAAGCTAGGATACAGGCCGAATACTGCCGCAAGAGCTTTGAAAGGGAAGCGGTTGAATCACATCGTATTCATCGCGGATCAGATTGTCACGGAACATTTTTCGCTCCTTCTTAGTGAGATGGACACAAAAGCTTATGATCTCGGATATATGATCTCTCTTTGCCAGAACCGCAACACTGAGGAGTTTGTGAACAGCATTATTTCCAGACAGTTTGACGGTGTCATCATCAGCTCGATCAGTTTTCCCAAGGATTATATCCGCGAAATTATCAATGCGGGTATTCCGGTTGTTTTGCTCGAAAACAGAGACTACTCTGACATAGAGAATGCCGGCAAGATTGACAACGGCCTGTACGACGGCGCGCGGGATGTCATCCGCTACCTGGATTCTCTGGGGCGCAGGAATATTGTGTACATTGACCGTTTCAGCCGGAACAATCACTACAGCGATATGAGCGATATGCGTTACCGCGGTTTTATTAATGAAATGAAAGCCAGGAAGTTATCGGAGCAGCCACAGCGACAGGTTCTCTCGGGCTGCCATAGCCCGGAGGAAATTGCTGAGAAGGTTAAGAATTATATTACCGTACACCCGGAGGTAAATGCCATCTTCGGAAGAAATGACAGAGTAGCCTGCATAGCGATGCATGCAGCGCAGGAACTGGGAAAGAGAATACCGGAAGATATTGCGGTTGTCGGGTTCGATAACTCGCTGCTGGGACAGTATTCAACGCCTTCAATCACAAGTGTGGAAATTCCGAGAGATCTGATTGCCGGGACAGCAATCGACATGCTCCAGAAAATGATTGTAAATCATGAGATCCCTGACAAAGTCGTCTATCATACAAAGCTGATCTGCAGAGGAAGCACGGATATTAAAGCAGACTGATATAGAAGAAATATGCATGGATAGGTCTATTGACAGACTATACAGACAGTGATATTGTGATAATACGACAAATACATACGAGTGTATAGATACTGTAAGTAAGCATTTTGCTTACTTTTACTTAACCCTGAAATACACACGTGTGTATAAACGGGGGATTTTTCACGGAGGGTATTATGCAAAAACAAATCGTTCGTAAGTGGATCACCATGATAACGGCAGTTTGTCTTGTCGGCGGGCTCACTGCCTGCGGCAGCGGCGGAAGTTCCGGGGCAGGCAAAGATACGCTACAGACGACCAAAGAGACACAAGCCGCGGCGACAGAAAAAGCAGCAGACAGTACCACGGCAGAAGCGTCAACAGAACCTGTCACCATTAAGTTTGCCAATTATGCTCTGCTTGAGGATGCTTACACGGATTTCTGGAACGGAGTCAAGGAGGGCTTTGAAAAAGAACATCCGAATGTGACGATCGAATGGGTAACGGCACCTTATGCGGATATTACAAGCCAGGTTATCACGATGGCCGGCGCGGGGGATAAGTGCGACATTGTTTTTGGCGAGAATACATGGATTTCGACATATGAGGACGCTGGCTTCGCCGTACCTGTGTCGGATGTTCTAGGCGAGGACTTTGTTTCCGGCTTCCATGAAAACGCAGTGGAAAGCTGTTCCATAGACGGCACGGCTTACGGTGTGCCGCTGTATGTTTCTCCGTTTATTCTTTACTACAACACGGACATTTTCAAACAGGCAGGGATCGACAATCCGCCCGCGACCTATGATGAACTGCTTGCGGACTGCGAAAAAATAAACGGCATGAAAACTGCTGACGGCAACGTAATCTATCCGTTCGGTCAGACAACCGCATCCGTGCCGATTTCGGGAACCAGCATCAATTCCATGATTTACAATTTCGGAGGTCAGGTTCTTGATGCTGACGGTAATCTTTCGATTGACAATGACGGTTTTCATCAGACGTTCGAAATGCTGCAGACGCTTGATGACAAGGGTTATAATCCGCAGAACGCCAAGCTTAAGGATCTCAGGAACCTGTTTGCGCTCGGCCAGCTGGCCATGTACTACGACCAGAGCTGGGGAATTGCCGGTGTGAAGGCGATTAACAAGGATGCGGAAACTTATACGAAATCCGCAGTGCCGTTAAAAGGCGGCAGCGGAGACGGCGCGTCGATTTTAAGCGCTGCGGTCCTTATTCTTGCAGACAACGGTGACGCGAGAAAGGAAGCTGTAAAGGAGCTGATCGAATACATCCTGAGGGACGAAGTCCTTGGTGATTACCTTGCGAATATTGTTCCGGCGTATCCGGCGATGAAGTCGATGTCCCAGCCTGACAACGCGGTGCTTACGGGAGCGGCTGATTCAATCAGCACGGCGGTTGCATCGCCTTCGATTCCGCAGCTGAACGACCTGAATCTGGAACTGGATACACTGGCGCAGGCCGTGACTGTTTCAGATGAGGATGTTGACAAGGCGATTGAAGAGTTCCGCGCATCGGCAAAAACATTGCTTCAGTAATTGAAAAATTTCGGAACGCAGATGAGAGGCCGGACAAAGAAAACGTCCGGCCTCTCATGCGCAAAGGGAGACGGATATGAACAGGAGCAAGACGATGCGAGTTAGTCAAGGTGCACAGATGACGCGGAAAAAGAGGGATCTGGGGTTTTCTCTTCTTCTGCTTCTTCCTGCGGTTGTAATCACCACCATATTCATTCTGGTGCCGGTCATTGATTCGGTCCGGGAGAGCTTCCTGGATTACAAGATGAAAAACATCATCTCCGGACGACCGGGTGAATGGAATAATTTTGCAAACTATATCAAGCTTACCGCGAACGCAAAGCTCGGCCCGGCAATTGTGCATACATTTTTGTTTTGTCTCGTGGTCGTGCTGCTCCAGTTTGTGTTCGGAATGGCACTCGCGCTGGTGCTCAATTCCGATATCAAAGGAGCAAGATTTCTGCGCTCGATCATGATGATGCCGTGGTGTGTCCCGACTGTGATTTCCGCGCTTACGTGGATGTGGCTTTTTCAGCCGCAGTACGGTTTTATCCGCTGGTTCACAGGCATTGTCACGGGAGGGAGAGTTACGGACCTTGCGCTTTTGAATAATCCTTCAACAGCGCTTGCGGGCATCGCGATAGCGGCGCTTTGGAAACAGATACCGTTAACGACATTGCTTTTGCTTTCGGGACTGCAGAACGTGCCGGATTCGATTGAGGAAGCAGCCATTATGGACGGCGCAAATGCCTGGAACCGCTTCTTCAGAATCACGCTTCCATATATGAAGAGCGTCATCAAGGTCGTCCTTTCGATGGCCATTATTGAAAACTTCAAGCAGTTCCCTCTCATCTGGACGATGACCGGAGGCGGGCCGGACAACAGCACAACTACGCTCGCGATTTTGAGTTACAGAGAAGCTTTTGTATCCAATAATCTGGGTAGCGGCGCCGCGGTTACCACCGTCTGGATGCTTCTTATGATCGTTGTTGTGATTGTTTTCAATAAGCTCATGGGCGACAACCAGACGACTTAGGGGGGAACAGGGAATGAAAAAGAAAAGAACCGCTTCCAGAATCCTCAAATACCTTGTGCTGGTCATCATCATGTTATTTCTGATGTTTCCGCTGTATTGGGTGATCCTGACCAGCTTCAAATCAAACATGGAAGCTTACATGTATCCGCCGACCATGATTGCGAAGAACCCGTCCGTGCAGTCTTACGTAAAGTTGTTCCGGCAGAATGCGGAGTTCTTCATATATTATCGGAATAACTTTATCGTCAGCGGTATCACCGCGCTAGTTACAACCTTCTGCGCCATACTCGCCGGATATGCACTTTCGAGGTTCCACTATCACTGGAACAGTGTGGTTTCCGGCGTGCTGTACGCGAGCCAGATGTTTCCGGTCGTATCGAGGATGATTTCGCTGTACGGGCTTCTCGGGAAAGTGCATCTTCTGAATACACTCACGGGATTGATTCTTGCCCTCATTGCTGCAATGGTTCCGTTTACAACGATGCTGATGAGCAGCTTTTTTGACAGCATCCCCGTGGATATTGAGGAGGCAGCCAAAATTGACGGCGCCTCCAGAGTACAGACGATGACGAGCGTGGTACTTCCTCTCGTAAAACCCGGACTTGTCAGCGTACTCATCTATGCGTTTCTGATGACCTGGGATGACTATCTTCACTGCGCGACTCTGATTCAGAGTGATTCACTGCGCACCTTGTCTACGGGCGTCGCACTCCGGTATCTGGGAGAACTCTCGTATGACTGGTCGCTTGTCAATACAATTTCCGTAGTCGCGATGCTGCCGATGATCCTGATATTTTTCTTCTTCCAGAAGTATATGATCAAGGGGCTTGTGGCCGGTGCCGTGAAGGGGTAAGAATTAAGAAAGGACAGAAAATGCTGACTACAAATTTAGCAAATCTTCAAAAAGCTTCGCGGGAGGGCTACGCGATCCCTGCAATCAATACGCAGGGAGGGAACTATGATATTATCATGGCGTGCTGCAAGGCGGCGCAGGAGATGGAAAGTCCGATTATACTTGCGCATTATGTTTCGACCGGGGCTTTTTCGGGTAATGATTTCTTTGTCAATGTCGCGAAATGGTGCGCGGGTAAAGTGTCGGTTCCCTGCTCCATCCATCTGGACCACGGGGCTGACTTCGCGACCTGTATGGGCGCACTGAAACTCGGCTTTACCAGCGTGATGATTGACGGTTCGATGCTTCCGGTCAAAGAAAATGCAGACGTTACGAATGAAGTGATCAAAGTCGCGAAATGTTTTGGCGTACCGGTCGAAGCGGAGATCGGCGAACTGCAGCGGCTGGATAATGGCGTGCCGCAGGAGAACAAGAATATCGCGGATCCAGAAATGGTCAGGGAATTTCTTGGCCTGTGCCGGCCTGACACACTTGCGATCGGGATCGGAAACGCGCATGGCTATTATCACGGAAAGCCGGACATTCATCTGGATGTGCTGGAAAATGTGCGGAAGTTCACGGATATTCCTCTGGTTCTGCACGGCTGTACCGGTATGGACGAGTCGGTTATCAAAGACGCGATCAGCCTTGGCGTAGCAAAGATCAATTTCGGAACGGAAATCCGTTATAAGTATGTGCAGCACTATCAGGAGGCGCTTCAAAACCTCGATCACAAAGGGCACAGCTGGCTTCTGAGCCAGTACGCCTCCAATGCTCTTTGCGAGGATATCAAGAAAATTATTGAGCTTTCCGGTTCTGCCGGAAAAGCGCGGTAGAAGGGAAAACATATGCAGCACGGCAGCATCATGGCAATCGTTATGACGGCGGCATTCGCGGGAAGTTTTATTCAGGCGGTCGGCGGGTTCGGCTATGCGATTGTGGTGATGTCTGTTTTGCCGCTGATATTGAAGATACAGACCGCAGCTGTGATCGAAGTGTTCACATCCTCTGTCATGGTCTGCGTCATAGCGCTGCGGTACAGGAAAAGTATCCGCTGGAAATTGATCGCTCTGCCGATGCTGGTTAGCGCGATATTCGGTTACATCGGCATCCGCATTCAGGCGGAAGCACCGGAGCAGCTGCTCCGGAAGATTCTGGGGAGCTGTCTTATTCTGCTTTCGGTCCGCATGATGCGGAAGCGGACACAGAGAAAGCCCCGCAGCCTTCCGGCAGCGGGATTGGCCGCCGGTATGATGAGCGGCATCATGGGAGGCATGATGAGCATTGGCGGACCGCCGATGGTGTTGTACTTCCTTGGAGTTACAGATTCCAAGGAGGAGTATACGGCGACGCTGCAGATGTATTTTTTCCTTTCAACGCTGTATCTTTTCTTCACCCACCTGCTCATGGGGCACCTGACAAAAGAAGTGTGGATATTCAGCCTTTTCGCGCTGCTCGGTCTTGGCGCCGGAACAGCGGCAGGAATGGCGGTTTTCCAAAGGATCAGACAGGAAACGTTCCGCAAGGTTGTCTATGTATTCATGATCTTTGCGGGCATCTATATGTTATTTACATAAATTCGAAAGAGAGACAGAATAATGAATCATACAATGAAAAACAGCACGCTGACCTATCATGAAATCTACGGTCAGCCGGATTCTTTTCAGGCGATACTGGATACCCTTCCGGAGATAGAGGCAACGCTGGATGAGGTCTTCAGCGAGAAATATGATCAGCTGATTTTTACAGGCTGCGGGACAAGCCTGTATCTCGCGCAGACTTCCGCTTATCTATGGAGGGCCATGAACAGCACGCCGGCAGAGGCGGTACCTTGCAGCGAGCTTTTGTTTTTCCCGGAAAACTATATCAAGGGGAAGAAGACGCTGGTACTGCCGATTACCCGGAAAAGTTACACGACAGAAGTCAGGAAAGCCATTGACCGGGTACATGAGCTGCCGGGAGTAACGAGTCTTGCGATTACCTGCGATAAAGACAGCCGCCTGTACAACGAACATTATGTTCTGGCACCCGACACTGCGGAAGACAGCGTCATCATGACAAGAAGCTTTACGGCAATGATTTTCCTTGCGCAGATTCTGAGCATGCATGTATCGGGACATGAGGAATGGATCAAAGAGATGGCCGGTTACCGGGAGGAAGCCGGCAAGATGCTGAAAGAGTGTGACGCGCTCGCCGAAAAGATCGTACGTGAGAATCCGGATCTGAATCTTTTCATTACGCTCGGACAGGGCGCGTATTACGGCATCAGCAACGAATGCATGAACAAGATGAAGGAGATGGGCATCTCCAACAGCGAGGCATATTATTCGATGGAGTACCGGCACGGTCCGATGAGTCTGGTGGATGAGAATACTCTGCTGATTCTGCTTTCGAACGAAAAAACCGAGAAGACCGATGAAGCGCTGATGGAGCAGATGCAGAGCTTTTCCGGTGTAACCTGCGGCATCGGTCCGCATACGGACAATATGAAAGGCCTTCGCTATCACCTGGCGACGAATCTTTCTTTCAACGAATATCAGGCGGCTGCGATGATGGGATTTATCGGACAGTTCCTTGGCTACTATATCTCTCTCAAAAAAGGCATTAACGCAGATACGCCGCGGCATCTGACACAGGCGATCGTGCTGAAGTGACTGGAGCTTCGGGAGGAAGAAGACGATGGAAAACAAACTTCACATTGGTGTTATCACATCCTGCTCCGGAAGGTGGCCGCGAGAGCTTCCGGAAAAAAGACTCCGGCTCTATGGAGACTGGTGCAGAAAAAATCTCGGAGATACCGAGGTATGCGTCTTTGAAAAGATTGCCGGAAGTCAGGCAGAGCTTTTGGAGGCCGTCGAAATCTTCCGGAAAAGCGCGGTGGATCTCGTTATACAGATAATCGGCGCCTTCACCGGAGATGACATTTGCTGCGGAATTTATGAGCAGCTGCGGGTTCCGGTTATTCTCTGGGCGCCGAAAGAGGACGCATGGGACCGCGATGAAAGAATGTACGCAAACGGACTGTGCTGCGCTTCGATGAACGGAGCGAGTCTGCGCCGCCTGCAGGCGCCGCACTATATCGTGTACGGCAACTGTGATGACACAAAAGCCACAGATAAAATCCGGAAGATTGTCCGCGCCTATTCGGCAGTACACGCGCTCAGGGGAACGACGTTCGGCTTGTTCGGCTATCGGCCGACCGCTTTTTACAACTGCGCGTCCGATGAAGTACTCCTGCGGAAGACGTTCGGAATCCGTCTGGAGGAGACGGATCTTAAAGTCCTGTTTGATCAGATGAAAGAGATACCGGAAGAGGAGGTGACAAAGGAGGAACAGCATGTCATGTCTCTCTGGGACACTTCGCTCATGCCGCCCGGACATCTTGAAAACCACTGCCGGCTGTATCTTGCCCTGAAAAAAATATATCCGGCACTTGGCTACGCCTATTCCACGATCAAGTGCTGGCCGGAAATGGGAAACGCGAAGACGCAGCCCTGCGCCGTGCTCGGGCGCCTTGCGGATGAGGGAATTCATATCACCTGTGAAGGTGATGTGGATGCAGGCATCACGGCGTATCTTGAACATGTTTTGACCGGAAAAGTGACTTTTATTGCGGATCTCATCAACCTTTCGGAAGAGGAGAACACAGTGACATTCTGGCATTGCGGGAACGGTGCGCCGAGCCTGCATGATAAAGAAGACGGTGTTGTACTTGCAGACCATCCTCTGGCAGGACAGGGATCCGCATTCTGGTGTTCCTTAAAGAGCGGAGTCGTGACGGCAGCACGCTTTTCGAACATTGACGGACAGTATCGGCTGTTTCTGCTTCCGGGCACTGCCGTGCCGACGAAGAGGAACACGAGAGGGTGCATGGTTAATGTCAAAACAATTACGCCGGTAACCACACTCGTAGACCATATCGAAGAGACGGGCATGAGTCATCACTATGCGCTTGTCTGGTCCGATATTGCAGAGGATCTTCGGATGATTGCAGGGATTCTTGGCATTCCCGTAGTAGAACTCTAGGAGGAGAAATTCGTGAAAGAGCAGAATCTGCTTCTTGTCCATGGCGGTGCGCCGACTGCGGTCATGAACGCTTCGGTTTACGGCGTTATCAAAGAGGCCGTGCAGCACGGTGAGATCGGGCATGTGTATGCCGCGATAGGCGGCTCAGGCGCGATCCTGAAAGAACGGTTCCGCGACCTTTTGCAGATACCGGAGGAAAAGCGATGTCTGCTTCCCGTAACGCCCGCATCTGTCATCGGCAGCAGCCGCGATCAGCTGGAGCAGGAAGATTATAAAATGATTGCGCGGATCCTTGGCAAATACAAAATCCGGTATGTCCTTTTTAACGGCGGCAACGGAAGTATGGACACCTGCGGGAAAATTTATCATGCCTGCAGGGACGAAGGACTGGAGATCTGTGTCGGCGGCATTCCCAAAACCATTGACAATGATCTTGCGGTTACGGATCACGCGCCGGGATACCCGAGCGCAGCACGCTACATTGCGTCTACAACAGCCAATATCGCGGAAGATGTACACGCGCTTCCGATTCATGTAAGTGTTGTCGAAGCGATGGGCAGAAATGCCGGCTGGATTACAGCGGCTTCCGTGCTTGCAAGGGATAAAGGGTACGGACCTGATCTTGTCTATCTTCCGGAACGGCCGTTCCATGAAGAGGAGTTTCTGGAAGATGTGCAAAAATGCATAGACCAGAACCGCTGTGCGGTTGTTGTCTGCAGCGAAGGGCTTCGCGGAGACGATGGAGAGCCGATTGTAAAACCGATTTATCAGACCGGCAGAAGCGTGTACTACGGCGATGTCAGTGCACATCTTGCGGAGCTTGTCATCCGCAGACTGGGTTATAAGGCCAGAAGCGAAAAGCCCGGCATTGCGGGAAGAGCAGGCATCGAGTACCAGTCCTGTGTGGACCGGGAAGAAGCTATCCTCGCCGGGCAGGAAGCCGTCCGGGCGGTCCTGCAGGGCGATACCGGCTTCATGATCGGATTTCGCAGGGCACCGGGAGAAAGATACCATGTTGATCTGATCCGTATTCCGATCGAAGACGTTATGATGTATGAAAACAAAGTGCCGGAGCGCTTTATAAACGCAAGAGGCAACGGTATGAACGAGGCGTTCTGCAAGTGGCTTTCGCCGCTTCTGGGAGAGCCGTTCGAGCCGTTTTTCCGTTTTGACTGAAAGGACAAAAAGCACGAGGAAGAATCCATGCTGGAAATACTTTATAACGATTACATCGCGGCAGCAGTCAATACAATGGGAGCGGAGCTCTGGAGCCTGAAACGCAGAGAAGATGACAGAGAGTTTCTCTGGCAGGGTGATAAAGAAATCTGGCCGAGGCGCGCGCCGATCCTGTTTCCCGTCACGGGAGCCTTAAAAGACGGTAAAATACGGATCGCCGGAAAAGACCGTCAGATACCGATGCACGGCTTCGCACGCGACTATGAACATGAAGTAATAAGCGCGGATGCGGAGCACCTGCGCCTTCGCTTTACGGGAAATGAGACAACGGAAGAAATCTATCCGTATCATTACGAACTGGAGATTACATATCAGCTTGCAGGGAGAAGGCTGGACCAGACAGCCCTCGTCAGAAATACCGGCAGTGAAACCATGTACTTCTCGATTGGCTTCCACACAGGATTTTTCTGTCCTCCGGGCAGGACGGGCAGCGCTTCCGACTGCGTACTGCGTTTTGCTGATGCGGAGAATCCGCTGTGTTATGACAAAACAAATGACGGTCTTATAACAGGCACGAAAAGCCCGCTGCATGCAGCAGAAAACAGAATTCCGGCTGCCGGTGGAACCTTCCCGGATACGCTGATTCTGGATCATCCGAAGTCTTCCTATATGGAGCTTTTCAATACAGTGACGCATGAGTATGTACGTGTCCATATGAAAGCTTTCCCGTATCTTCTCGTGTGGTCGAACCGCGCGGATGTGCCGTTTGTCTGCATCGAACCGTGGTACGGGCTGCCGGATCTTTTCAATGCGGACGGCAGCATTGAAAAGAAAACGGCGATCCTTGCACTAAGCCCCGGAGAGACGTTTACCTGCACACAGGAAATTGAGATTTCGCCTCCGGGACAAGCAGAGAATTTGCACGGGGAGAGTTTTGCCGGAGCCGTGAAGTAAATTTCGCCGGGAAAGTTTTGCAAAAGCAGCAAAATAGCAGCAGGGAGAGGAAATACTACTATGAAATATCTGGATTTTGAATACGGAGCCGGAACAATGGGAGCAGAGCTTCCGGATTGGACCGATATATTTATTCCGGGAGTAACTGTACCGGATCCGCCGTACATTCCCGAGGATCAGCTTGAAAGAGCATACCGCGAAAGTCTGGATCACCCGATCGGCATGGCGCCCGTAAAGGAACTGGTGCATAAGGGGAGCCGCGTTGTTTTTGTGATTCCGGACCGCGTCAAGGGCGGAGAGCAGACGACAAGTCACAGAAAACTTGCCTGCAGGTATATCCTGCAGGATTTATATGAAGCAGGCGTACAGAAAAAAGATATACAGTTCATCATTTCGAACGGCCTGCATCCAAGAAGCACGCAGCAGGACGCGAAGGCGATCTTCGGACCGGAGCTTTTTGACGAGTTCTGGCATACAGGTCAGATCACAAGTCATGATTCCGAGGACCCGGACAATATGATTGACCTCGGCAAAACAAAGCGCGGCGACCCCGTCTGGATGAATAAGGCTGTCTACGACGCGGACCTTGCGATCCTGATCGGCCATGTACAGGGAAATCCTTACGGCGGCTACAGCGGCGGCTATAAGCACAGCGCGACCGGAATTACAAACTGGAAGTGCATTGCAAGTCATCATGTCCCGGAAGTCATGCACCGGCCGGATTTCACTCCTGTCAACAACGGTTCTTTGATGCGTCATAAATTTGATGAAATCTCAATGCATATGGAAGAGAAAATGGGGCATCCGTTCTTCTGCTGCGATGCGGTGCTAAATTCCAAAAGCAGACAGATCGCGATCTATTCCGGTTACGCGAAGGAAATGATGCCGGAAAGCTGGAAGCTTGCGGATCAAAGGACGTATGTTCACTGGGCGGAAAAGAAGTACGACATCCTTGTTTTCGGCATGCCACAGAAGTTTCATTACGGTGACGGCATGGGAACCAATCCGATTATGATGATGCAGGCGCTGTCCGCGCAGGTGCTTCGATACAAACGGGTGATGAGCGATCACTGTGTCATCATCTGCTCTTCTTTATGCAATGGTTTCTTCAATGACAGCCGGTGGCCGTATCTGCGGGAGTTATATGATATATTCCAGCATGATCAGATGAACCAGCTGCCGGACATGAACCGGCTTGGCGAGTATTTTGCCACAAACGAAGAGTATATACGGAAGTACCGCTTCGCGAACGCGTTCCATCCGTTCCATGGCTTCTCGATGATGAGCTGCGGACACATCGCGGAGATGAATACAAGCGCGATTTATATTGTGGGTGCGCAGGAGCCGGGGTACGCGAGAGGGATGGGTCTCAAAACGAGGGCCACCTTTGAGGAGGCGCTTACGGACGCAATGAAGAAATATGCCGGGCCCCGGCCGAATATTCTCGCGCTTCCCGGAACATTTAAGACGGCGGCAGTGCACTTGTGCATGAAGGATCCGGAGATGGATTGCATGGATGCGTATGGGAGGAGACCGGAAGGTTAGCGGGAAGATTTAATTATCTCTGCTCAAGTACCTCCACATCGTCGTGCGGCTGATGCCAAGCTGGCGCGCAGCCGCGCTCTGGTTACCATCATTCCGGTCCAGCACAGTTTTAATGATATCCTTAGTAATCTGATCCAGTGTCCGGTTCAAATCCACGGACCGGACACTGTCAGAAGAGGATTTGCGGCTTTCCTCTCTGGCTGTCCAAAGCTGTCTTTCCTGATCAATTGCCTTTCTGACCGAGACGGCGGGTCTGACACAAGCCTGCTCAGTGTGCTATGATCAAATTATATGAAGGAAACGGCACAAACCGGGGCAGGTGGCGGAATGATTACGCAGCAGACAATCAAAAGGGATAACATGAAATCCATCTACCATCTTATTGAAGAGAGGGGAGGGATTTCGCGGGCGCAGATTGCGCGCACAATGAAGCTGAGCAAAACAACAGTTTCCAGTCTTGCCGATGAACTGATTTCTCTTGGGTATATTGAGGATACAGGAACGCAGGAACTTCAGACAGTTGGCAGAAATCCGAACATTCTGAAACTGAAACCGTCTTCGCACTATGCCGTGTGTTTTAATTGGGAGCCGGAGACGGTCAGTGTATATCTGGTAGATATTACGGGTTCGATTGTTTCTTCCGTCACAAAACAGAACCTGTCTAAAAACAACTGCTACATTGCGCTGTCACAAGACGGACTGGCAGAGCTGCTCTCTGATTTCAGATGCCCGGAGAAGATACTGTTTTACTGCTTCATTGTGCCGGGTATGCTCTGCAGCGGCAAGGAGTCATTATATACAACCCGTTTGCATATTGATGTTCCGGAACAAGAGAAAATTATTCCCCGGCTGAGGAAGACTTTTAAAGATCATACAATCATTTTATTGAACGATACCGCATGCTATGCATATGCAGAGCGCAAAATTGCAGGTATCAAGTCGAACTTCGCATATATCAATATGGCAAGCGGCATAGGAGCCGCGATTACAATTGACGGACAAATCCTGGGCAGCGCGACCGGCTCGGCGACTCAGCTGGGGCAGACTAAACTGTCTTATAAAGATTCGAGGGACGTACTGGAAGAAGAAATAGGTGAATCTTCACTGACAAAAACATTGCAGCAGCTCCATATACGGTCTTCCTTAGAACGGATTTCCAAAGTTACATACCGGGATATCGGAGATGCGGTACGGACATCGGATCCCGGGGCTCTGACGCTGTCAAATTTGATTGCGGAAGATCTGGCAAACGCCATTTTGAACATTATTACGATTGTTGGTGTTAAACTTGTTATCCTCGGCGGGAAAAGCCACTGTCTTGGAGGTTTGTTTTTACAGCAGGTGAAGAGTTACCTGTACAAATACGGCTTTCCAGAAATGGTAAAGGATACAGTCATTCAATACACGGTTCTTGATGAGAATGCGAATATCACCGGGGCAGTTCAGTATTGCGTTGATCAATACCTTGATCTGGCTGATCCATATAAACTGGACTATTATATCGGATGAATATCAGAATCAGCAATTCGCTAATAGAAATATTGCACAACTAACGAACCAATATAGACCATTTTAAAGACAAATAAAATATTAAATTCTTCCCGGGAGGACAGCAAAGCGTCATAAATTACAATATTACATTGTAATATATTGAAAACAATGACACATTGCACTATAATTAGTTCAGTCGCCGAATTAATTGATGAAAGGCGTTTGGGGTAATGTATGGAAGGAGGGTTATATGAAAAAGTTTTTAGCACTTTTGCTTGCCGGCGCTATGGCTTGCTCTCTTGCAGCCTGCGGCAGCAGTCAGTCTTCATCCGGTGGAACGTCTGCAGCGGAAGCGAAGACAGCTTCCACAGAGGCAGCAAGTAAGGCTGCTACGGAAACACCGGAGGCGGCGGTAACGGAAACCACAGAGGAAAAGTCTTCCAACTCGTCCGCACTGGCTGATTTTGACATTTCCAAGGTAGATACGTCGAAAATCAAGGTAGGTATCGCAGCGCCTGACGTAACGCACGGCTGGGTAGCCGGAGTTGCGTATTATGCAGAGAAATACTGCAAGGATAATAACCTGACCTATAAGATTACTACATCGTCCGATGCAGCCGAGATGACAACGGCATTGCAGGATCTTCAGGCATGGGGAGCAACAGTTATTGTTTCCTGGCCGCAGTGGTCCGGAATGGAAGATGCAATTCAGGAAGTGATCGATGCCGGAATTCCGGTAGTCAACTTTGATGTTGATGTCAAATGTGAAGGCATCTATAAAGTAACCGGTGATAACTATGACATGGGTTATCAGTGCGGTAAGTATATCGCTGATAAAGTCGGAGACGGCGCGAATATTGTAGTGATGGATGTTCCTTCTTCCGGTTCCGTTTGTGAGCTGAGGAAGCAGGGCTTCTATGATTACCTCAAGAAGATTAATTATGATCAGTCCAATATTTTCGAGGTTCAGGAAGACGCCTTTACCAGAGACGACGGACTTGCGGATATGGCGGACATTCTGGAATCGCATGACAAGATTGATGCAGTTTACTCCATGGATGATGAGACTTCCATCGGCTGCATTCAGGCGATAACGGAAGCAGGAAGAACAGATATTAAAGCCATTACCGGCGGTGGCGGAATGCAGGAATATTTCAAGATGATCGCGGATGACAAATATGCGGATCTTGGATTGGCAACTGCTCTATACAGCCCTTCGATGGTAGAAGATGCTATTAAGACTGCAATTATTCTGCAGACGGGCGGCACGGCGGATTCTGTTGTTGTAATTCCGACCACGATTGTAAACAAAGATAATGTGAAGGATTATATCGATCCGAATAATACCGTATATTGATGAACAAAGGCTGTCTGACTCATAGTATTTGATCTGACGAGCTGGATCAGGGGCTATGGCTTTTCAGCCATAGCCCCTTTATACCGCGATGCGTTTGTCGGATTAAAGCGTTCGGAGAATGCCCCGTATGAAGATAGAAATGAAAGAGATCTGCAAATCCTTCGGCGCAAATGAAGTTTTGCAGAGTGTGAATTTTACAATTAATACCGGTGAAATCAGTGCTTTGCTGGGAGAAAACGGCGCAGGTAAGTCTACGCTCATGAACATTCTTGGAGGCGTGCTGCAGCCGGACCGCGGTGAGATCATCATCGACGGCAGAACTGTGAGTTTCGCGGCGCCGATCGACTCGCTGCATTCCGGCATCGGCTTCATTCATCAGGAACTGAATCTGATCAACGATCTTACAGTTTACGAAAATCTGTTTATTACAGATTTGCTGAGAAAAGGAGTCTTTCTGGACACGGATACAATGCGCCGGAAATCAGAAGAGCTCTTTAAAGAGATGGATATTGATCTGGATCCCTGCGAAATGGTCCGTAATCTTGACGCATCTTACAAACAGATTGTCGAAATCTGCAAAGCGTTAATGCAGCAGGCTTCCATCATTATCATGGATGAACCGACAACGTCGCTGACCGTCCCTGAGATTGAGCGCGTTTTTAAGATGATGCGTGTTCTTCGCAATAAGAATGTCGGAATAGTTTTTATTTCGCACAAGCTCGAGGAAGTGCTGGAAATCTGTGACAGTTACGTTGTACTGCGGGACGGAAAAGTTGCAGCAAAAGGTAATGTGAAGGAAACGAGCATTCCCGAGCTGACCTCTTTCATGGTCGGCCATGAGGTTAAACAAGATAAAGCCGGCGGGAGCTGTCATACTACGGGAGACGCACCTGCGCTTGAAATCAGTAATTTGTCTGACGGGATGCATTTTCATGATATTTCGCTGAAGGTAAGCCCGGGCGAAGTCCTCGGAGTAACAGGACTGCTAGGAGACGGAAGAACAGAACTTTTCCAGACCATATTTGGCGCAATGGGTGGAAATTATACCGGAACCGTCCGCCTGTGCGGGGAGACCTGTCATTTCACATCCACAGAAAAAGCGCTGGAACACGGGCTGGCATATCTGCCCCGCAACCGGAAGGAGAATGCCATCATCAAAGATATGAATATTCTGGACAACGGATCGATCGTATATTTGCCGCATATCCGGAATAAAGGAATGATCGACATTCCCCGTCAGGAACAGATGTTCAATAAGCAGGTCAAGGAGTTATCCATTAAGCTGGAAGATATCTATGATCCGATTTCCAGTCTTTCCGGAGGCAACCAGCAGAAGGTTGTTCTTGCCAAATGGTTGATGTCGGAACCGAAAGTGCTGATTCTTGATAATCCTACGCAAGGAGTAGATGTCGGCGCAAAGGAAGAAATTTATGAGATCATTGAAGGACTCGCGGGAAAAGGGACAGCCGTAATCGTTCTATCCTCGGAGGCGAAGGAAATCATACGTTTATGCAGCAGAAGTGTTGTGCTGTTCCACGGACGGGAAGCCGGTGAACTGACAGGAAACACTCTGACAGAACACAACATTATGATTCTGGCAACAGGCGGCTCGTTGCAGAAATGTGAGGAATCCCATGGAAAATAAGAAAAAGCAAATGTCATTTACGGAATGGTTTCGGGACAAATGGTCTCATAACGCGATGTTTTCGACGATCTTTGCACTCGTTGTCATGACGATTGTCCAGTCCGTCGCGCTGGGAATGAATGCCGGATCTTTTCTGGGGACATTTCCAAAGCTTGGCATCGCATGGATGAACATTCTGCGTAACAATAGCTACGCGGGTGTGATTGCGCTTGGAATGTGTTTCATTATTATTTCAGGTGGGATTGATCTTTCTGTCGGATCCATGCTTTGTGCGTTGGGGGCCTGTCTGATGTATCTTCTGGATGAGCAGAATGGTCTGCTTGCAGCCATGGGAATAACCGGTGTTCCTGCTTATATTATCGCCATTGTCATCGTGCTTATTCTCGGCTGTATCCTTGGCGCATTGAATGGAGTCTTGATTGCATATGGAAGAATTCCTCCCTTTATCGCAACGCTTGGAACGATGAAAATCTTCCGTTCGGTCACGCAGCAGCTGACAAAACAGTTCAATCCTACAGTTCCCAAGGGGTTCAAGGTGATTGCTTCAGCCAAAATCGGCGGCCAGATCTTTCTTCCGATTGTTTACTGGCTGGTGATCGTTATCATCATGCACATCATATTCAAAAAGACACTGTTCGGACGGCAGACGATTGCAATCGGATCCAATGAGCGGGCAGCGAAACTTTCCGGAATCAGCGTGAAAAAGGTAAAGTGCCGGATATATTCTCTTTGCGGCTTAATGGTAGCTGTGGGAGCAATTATCTATATTGCCAGAATTGGTTCCATGGATTTCGCAAATGCCGGCTCCGGTTATGAAATGGATGCCATTGCTGCAGTTATCGTAGGCGGCACATCGATGTCGGGCGGCCGCGGCAGTCTGATTGGCGCGTTTCTGGGAATGATGATCATGGGCGTAATGAACAACTTCCTGAATACAATCGGAGTGCCGACGTTCCTTTGCGATGCTGTGAAAGGGCTGATTATTATTCTGGCAGTCATGCTGCAGAAGAAAGAAAGCGAATAATTCCGGGGAGGTGCATAGAATGCTGAATATTGGAATCATCGGATGCGGAAAAATTGCCCAGGTGAGGCATATTCCGGAATATCGCAGGAACGGTGACGCACAGATCATTGCTTACTATGATTACAGCTTTGAAAGAGCGGAGGAAATGGCGAAGCAGTATGGGGGAACTGCCTGCGCATCGGTGGAAGAATTGCTTGCGATGCCGGAAATTGATGCGGTTTCGATCTGTACCCCGAATGCTTTTCATGCGCAGATAAGTATACAGGCACTGCAGGCGGGGAAACATGTTCTGTGCGAAAAGCCGATGGCCGTTACGCTGGAAGAATGTGAGAAAATGGCCGCGGCGGCCCGTGAAAGCGGCAGATTTCTGATGATTGACATGAACCAGAGGCTTGCGAAAGCGCATGTCTTCGCAAGGAAGATGATCCGGGAAGGACAGATCGGCAGGATTATTTCTTTCCGCACGACGTTTGGTCATGGCGGCCCGGAAACATGGTCGATCACTCCCGGCAAGAATGTCTGGTTTTTCGACCGGAAGAAAGCTGCCATGGGAGCGATGGCTGATCTTGGCGTCCACAAGACGGACCTGATCGGATTTCTGACGGGAGAAAGGGTTATAGCTACAACAGCCCATCTGGCTACGCTGGACAAAACATATGCGGACGGGTCACTCATCGGCGTTGACGATAATGCCATCTGCATTTACGAGATGACAGGCGGAATCATAGGGACTATGACAGCCAGCTGGACTTACTATGGTGCGGAAGACAACTCTACAGTTCTTTATGGAACGGAAGGGATTATGCGTATTTACGATGACCCGAATCATTCCGTTGTGATAATCCGTAAAAACGGCGCAAAAGAGTATTTTGATCTGGAACAGATCCAGACCAATGACAAGCAGACAAGTTCGGGGGTTATCGACCTGTGGATAGATTGCCTGAAGAACAACAGGGCGCCTGAAATTTCGGGCGAAAGTGCGCTTTCTGCAATGCGGGCTGTTTTTGCTTCCATTCGTTCATCGGAAGAAGGAAGAAGAGTGGAAATACCGGAAAACCGCTGAAAATATAAGCCCCGCAGCTGGGATTTAATCAATAGGAAGGAGCAGACATGTTTAAATTCGGATTACTGACTGCAATACTGGACGGCTGGAGTCTGGAAGATGCGGTAAAGACTGCGTCTGAAATGGGATTTGAGTGTCTTGAAGTTGCCTGCTGGCCGAAGGGCGGCGCGGAGCGGCGCTATGCCGGAACATCCCACATAGATGCCGAACGGCTGATTGCGGATGAAGGTTACCGCCGAAATGTGGAAGATCTGTTCGCTAAATATCATATGTCGATCTCTTCTCTTGCTTATTATCCGAATGTGCTGGATCCGGATCAGGAAAAGAGCGCAGCTTGCATCACGCACCTGAAAGCTGTCATTGCTGCCTCTCATCTTCTGGGCGTCAATCTTGTAACGACGTTTATCGGCAGAAACCAGAATCTTGACTTAGAGGCAAATATTGAACTCTTTAAAAATGTCTGGCCGGACATAATTTCTTACGCGGAATCACTGGATACCAGAGTTGCAATTGAGAATTGTCCGATGCTGTTTGGCCGGGATCAATGGCCCGGCGGACAGAATCTGATGTGCACGCCAGTGGTCTACCGCCGTTTGTTTGAGATCATTCCCTCGAAAAATTTCGGCTTAAACTTTGATCCCAGCCATTATGTGTGGCAGCAGATGGACTATGTCCGTACGCTTTATGAATTTCGTGAACGCATATTTCATATCCATTTCAAGGATATCAAGCTGTATCCTGAAAAACTTGCGGAATGCGGTGTCCTTGCCTATCCTCTGGATTATATGGCTCCGAAAATTCCGGGGCTTGGAGATGTCAACTGGAGCAGATTTATTTCGGCAATGCATGATATTGATTTTCAGGGCTGCGCGGTCATTGAAGTGGAGGACAAGTCGTTTGAAGGCTCGAAAGAAGATATCCTTCATTCCATCAGACAGTCTGCTCATTATCTGAAAAATTACATTTGAACCGGGGGAAAGAAGCAATGCAGGATCGTATTATTGCGGTAAACTCCAACTGTTATCACGGGTATCCGATTGAAGAGGCAATCCGGGGAATTTCGGCAGCCGGATTCCATTATATTGAACTTACGGCGACAAAGGGGTGGACGGAACATGTTTTTCCGGATCACAGCTTTCGCTCGCTCCTGCGCGTGCAGGATCTTCTGGAGAAGTATAAGCTGATACCGTTTGCCATGAGCGGACATACGAATATCATGGATGAAGAGCGTATTCCGGATTTTATTGATAATATACGTCTGGCGCATTTCTTCGGAAGCCGCTATATTGTTACGTCAATCGGAGAAGCGCATCTTAAGGACCGGGCAGCAGCACCGGATATAACAGTAGCGGAACATATAAGGGCACTTCTGCCGTATCTTGAGAAATACGATATGATTCTTGCGCTTGAAGTACATGGTAAGCATGGTACAGGTACCCGGATCAAAGCGATTGCAGATATTCTGGACACGGAACGGGTCTGCATAAACTACGATACGGCAAACGCTGTATTTTATGGCGGAGCGGATATTCTGCAAGACGCGGAAGTGTGCATGAACCGGATTGGCTATGTGCATTTAAAGGATAAGGCAGGGCAGCAGAAAGAATGGAATTTTCCTGCCCTGGGCGAGGGGAATCTTCCACTGACGGAGTTTTGCCGCATGATGGATAAAGCCGGAAACAGCAGTCCGTATTCGATTGAGATCGAATTCACACAGAAAGGAACCTCGAACATTGAAGAAGTAAATGCTGCGGTCCGGGCGTCTGCCGCGTTTCTTCAAAATAATGGAATTATGCAGTTGTAAACAGGAAAGGGATGGTCCTGAAAAGATATGAAAGACGGGAATCTGCTGATCGGGCTTGTCGGCGCCGGAGGCATGGGGAAAGTCCATTATGCGAATTATCAGAAGATCGCAGGCTGCCGGGTAGCGGCGGTATGCGGCGCATCAAAGGCTGAAAAGGAGATGGCGGAAAAATGGAACATCCGCCATTTTGATACTATTTCACAGATGCTGGATGCAGTCCCTGTCGATATTACAGACATCTGCACGCCGACATATACGCATCACGATCTTGCGATGGAAAGCCTGAAAAGAGGAGTGCATACAATTGTAGAGAAACCTGCCGCACTGACGGCCGCGGACGCAGCAGAGATGTTCGAAACAGCAGCAAAACATGACTGCCGGCTTTATATCGCACAGGTGCTGCAGTTTACAAAAGATATCTGCAAGCTGAGAGAACTGATCCGGTCGGGCGAGTTCGGCAAACCTCTGGAAGCGGTTTTTGAACGTCTTTCTGCCTGTCCGGAATGGTCTGCGGGAGGCTGGATGTTTGATAAAACAAAATCCGGACTACTTCCTTACGACTTGCATATTCATGATCTGGATGTGATCATCTCTTTGTTCGGCAAACCACAGTCATTTACATGCAATATGGTTCAGAGAGATACCGCTGGCTATCCGGAAGATCTGAAAGTTCAGTACATTTATCCGAAATGGAATGTAACTGCAGAGGCGGCCTGGTTCCATGCAAGGTTTCCTTTTACGGCACGGTGGCGGGTCTGTTTTGAGGATGCGGTGGTTACGAATGAAGGCGGCCGCATGATTGCATACAGGGCGGGAAAAGAGCCGGTGGAATACGATATTCGTGATGAGGTGATTGTATCCACCGGTATCAATGTTCCGCCATGCGGCATGTATTACAATGAGCTTATGCATTTTCTGGAATGCGCGCGTAAGAACGTTCCGACACCTTATGTAACAGAAGAGCAGGTAATAGCAGTCCTGCAAATTCTTGAACAAATGGAAAAACAGATCTGAGGACAGGTTATGAAGCTGAGCAGAGAGCAGATTGAAAAATATCTGGGCAGAATAGGGATGACGATGCCGGAGAAAAACATCCCTGACAGTCAGCTGCTTTCGGAAATACAGTATGCACATAGTACGACGGTGCCTTATGAAAATCTGGATATTCTCCGCGGTGTGCCGATATCACTGAGACCGGAAGATTTGTATGAAAAAATCGTGGAGAACGGCAGAGGCGGGTATTGTTTTGAGCTCAACGGCCTTCTTGGCGTGCTCCTTGAAAATCTTGGGTACGAGGTGACAGATTGTTTTGCCCGGTATCTTCGCGGAGAAAGTCAAATCCCGATGAGGCGTCACCGTGTGCTGAAGGTGAAAGCAATAGACGGAGTTTTTACATGCGATGTCGGCACTGGGGAGGCATGTCCCAGGACACCCCTGCGTTTGATAGAGGGTCTTGTACAAAACAGCTGCGGCGAACAGTATCGATACAGCAGAGAACCCGGATTAGGATGGCTGCTCATGGACCATATACACGGGGAGTGGAAACCGTTCTATTCTTTCGAGGAATTCTGCGTACTTCCCGTAGACTTTACAGCAGCGAATTTCTATTGTCAGTATTCTGAGGATTCTCCGTTCAATAAAAAAGAAATGTTTTCTCTAAAAACAAAGGACGGGCGCATTACGCTGGATGGCAATATCTTCAAAAGAATCAGGGATGAAAAAGTGATACAGTGTATCGAATATGACAAGGAGCATATAGCGGAGGCGTATGCACAGTTTGGAATAAGATATTAGATTCAATCTGCGCATCCAGAGCGACCAGTCCTCCGGCCGCTCTGGATGCGCATTCATATTTTCTTTACCGATATCAGATCATAGATCGGAGTCTTCACAATTCTAATAAAATCATCGGAAAACTGCTCCGGAGGCGTTGGATTCTCCTGAGACAGCCATGTCTCCAGGATTGCCATCGTAGAATGAATCAGCAGCTGAACAATTGCCTCATCTGTAAAGTGATAGTCAAATCCACACGTATCGTAATTAGCCAACCCCCATTTCGTATATGTTTTCATGATAAAACGACGCCATGTCGGATCAATGGCTGTTGTAAAGAAACAGCGGATGAGTCTTCTGTCCATATAAAATGTCGGAATAACACTATAGGCAAAGTAATCAAATGGGTTCTGGCCGGAAGAAGGATCATACTGTCTGAAAACCGCAAAGATCTGATCATTTGTCTGGTTCCGGAGATATTTAACAATATCCGCGCAGTTTCTATAGTGTTTTTGATAGATAGCCTGACGGGAAATTCCCGCCCGCTTGGCAATTTCACACATAGAAAAGTCGGATTTTGTCGGGTTTTCCAGTGCAAGATCAAGAAGCGCTTCTGCAATTTTTGCTTGTGTATCAATTGGCAAACGAAATTTTCCTTTCTTCTCCTCCGGCAGCAAACCTGTTGTACGGAGATGACAAAACAGTCTGAATATTCAATGTACTACTTTATCTTAGCTCAGGATTGATAAAAGAAGAAGAGTCATAAAGTTGACAGAGTGTAAAGCGTACGGGCGGAGTTTACACTCTGTCAAGATTTTGTGCCCCCAAAAACAGTCGGAATATATAGACAATTCAACGAAACTTAACTACGATAACGATAAGTTTCGGACATAACAGTGAACCTCAAACCAGATAATGGAAAAACAGAAGGAGACGGAATGATAATAAAAAGATTTGTCCCCGCGGCGTGTGCATTGGCGCTGGGGGTTGTTTTGGCGGCTTGCGGAGGGAAGGCACCCGGAGAGAGTGCATCAGCTGCCGCTTCCGCGGAGACATCCACAGGAATTACGGCGGAATCTGAAAAGGCAGCGACTGTCAGCACCGAAACTGTAGCAGAAGCATCGGCTGCCGTCACGCAGAGCGGAGAAGAAACGACTGTCAGCACTGAAACTGGAGCAGAAGCAACTGGTGCAGAGGGCGCTTCAGAAGCGGAGGAGCAGACCGGAGATGCCGACGCAGACCTTGACGGGAAAAAGTGGCAGGATATGGCCTTCTCCATGGACGGAAAGGTATATCAGATTCCGTTTGCCTACGCCGGAATCAAAGACCAGTGGACGTTTAATCTTTCGGATTACGGCTATGACAAAGGATATGTGCTTAACCCGGGAGACAAGGTGACCGGCACCATCCAGCTGCAGAACAGCCGGTACAGCAAAGTCCGGTGTACGGCCGGCTTTATGAATACCGGGACAGAAGTGAAGGACATTCTGGATACGGATATCTGGTCTTTTACGATGGACATATCCTCTGCCGATCAGTATCCCGAAGTGGAGCTCCCCGGAGGAATTACATGGGGATCAACGGAAGACGACATTATCAAAGCGTACGGGAAGCCGGACGAAGACCCGTATGTTTCCAAGGAACTTGGCTATTCAGTCTATAACTGGTTTGACCATTTTACCTACAAGATGAAGCTGACGGTGTATAAGGACGGCGGCCTCAAGGGCATTATGCTGGAAAACTATGAGAAGTAACGTGCGGAAAAGTGCGTGACACTGCAAAATCATCGAGAAAAGGAATTCAGTTTCGTGGAAAAGAAAATGTTTCGGTCTGGACGTGTGCTCACGGTCCTGACGTGTATTATCCTTGCCGTCATGTCGGCCTTTTTGCCATGCTTATCGCCGGTATCATCAGCCGGTCTGTGTCCGGCAAGGAGATCTCTGAGGCTGACAACTATGGCGACTTTGTATATCTGGACGCGGAATACCTGACCACTTCCTTTGCGACAGATGAAGAAGGAAATGAGTACCTGTTTGCTTCCGGGAAGAAGGGTGACAGCTGGTATGACTATATCGTGAGTGTTCCGGAGACTGTATACAACAGTGATGAATTTCAAAAGAAGATCGCTGAAGATAGTGATGATGCCTCTCCGCTGCGGATCAAGGGCACGCTCCGGCAGACGGACAGTGATCTTGATGCGCTGGCACAGGATGCTTATACGATCTATGCGGGTCTGGATTCCGGAGAAAACGCGGCAGATTACCTGGGCAATGTCTGCCTTGTATATTCCGCTTCCGGAAACGCTCTTTCCGATATCAGCGCGGGGCTGTGGATTGCGCTCGCGTTTATGGCGCTGATGATCGTTTTGTGGATTGTGGAGATTATAGGTCTGATCCGCCGCCAGAGAAAGAAGGACCGGAAGATCGCGGGCGCGAAAAAGCTGTTGGAAACCAGCGCGGATTATCAGAACGGCGTAAAACAAACGTCGGAAACCGACGCACGGCATTTCAAAAACTGCAGGTGCTATGTGACAAGAGACTATGTGGTCAGCTATCAGGATGGGCTGGAAGTATTCCGGATCGACCAGATCAGGGAGCTGTATGGATATGATAAGCAAAGATACCATGCGATCCTGAGTTTTGTTTTTGGCGCCTTCGCGGGATTCGGCATGGAACATTACCTTGTGGCAATCACGGCGGATGGGGAAGTGCATCAGTTCGCAAGACTGAATGCCGCTGTAAAACCGCACAGCCAGATTGCCGGGGCAATTCTTTTGAAAAACCAGAGCATTGTTCTGGGCAGGATGGATCTGACTCTGAGCGCAGCAGGTCAGACGCCGGACGATCTGAATCTCGCGAAAGTCAAAGGCTTCTATGGCAGTACGGACATATGGACGGGAAGAAGCCTGAACAGCTTTGGCATAGAGTGATCCGGGTTATGTTTTGCCATGCCGGGTACGGTATCTGCGGATGAATTACCGGAGAGAAGCTTGTTGAATGAAAAAGCGGAGGATACGCATCCGCAGGATTGCCATTGCTGCAGTTTTGCTGGCGGTTCTGGCGTACACAATAAAAATCCATACGTTTACCTTTTATCATGACGCGGCATTATGGTCACATTTTGATGCGGAACAGATACAGCCGTTGTTTGATTTTGTGATTGTCAGAGCGGACGGCACAGATGCAAGTATTGAATTCACGGATTCCACGGACCCGGGCAGAATTTATTCGGACACGGTCCGGCGCAATCAGATCAAGATGGTCTGTCTTGATCGCGGGAAATGGTATTTTGTGCGGGAGACCGGGAAGATTTCTGTCCGGTGGATTCATGTAAGAATACGATGAACGGTTTGTAAATCAAACCGGTTGATTGAATTATGAAGGGGGTACATATGATTCCAATAGAACCAATTATTACAGCAATTATCATAGTTGGCATTTTGCTCATTCTTATGAGCGGTTATGTAAAAGCACCGCCGGACAAGGCATATATCATTTCCGGGTTTCGCAAGAAACCCAAGATTCTGATCGGAAGGGCGGGAATCAAAGTCCCTTTCCTTGAACGGATGGATACCCTGTATCTGGGGCAGATGACCGTGGATATCAAAACAGAGCAGTCAGTTCCGACGACCGACTTCATCAATGTCAATGTGGATGCTGTCGCAAAGGTGCGCATTTCTCCGGACGGGGAAGGGATCGAAAAGGCATCCAGAAACTTCCTGAATAAAAAAGCAGAGCAGATCGCAATGGATCTGCAGGATTCCCTGCAGGGAAATATGCGCGAAATCATCGGAACGCTGACGCTCAAGGACATCAATACGAACCGGGACTCCTTCTCGGATCAGGTCATGATGAAGGCCGCCAGGGATATGGAGAAGCTCGGTATCGAGATTCTCTCCTGCAACATCCAGAACGTAACCGACGAGAAGGGACTGATCAATGATCTGGGCGCGGACAATACGTCCAAGATCAAGAAAGACGCGGCCATTGCCAAAGCACAGGCTGACCGGGACGTGGCGATTGCGCAGGCAGAAGCGAACAAGGCGGCGAACGACGCCCGTGTTCTTGCCGATACCGAGATCGCACAGAAGAACAACGAGCTGGCGATCAAACAGTCGGAATTAAAAGTAATTTCAGATACCAAAAAGGCGGAGGCGGATGCGGCCTACGAAATACAGAAGCAGGAGCAGCAGAAAAACATTGAGATTGCAACCGTCAACGCGCAGATCGCAAAAGCAGAACGGGACTCCGAGCTGAAAAAGCAGGAAGTTTCCGTTATGCAGCAGTCTCTGGAGGCGGAGATCAACAGAAAAGCAGACGCAGAGAAGTACCGCGTCGAGCAGGAAGCTGCCGCGGATCTTTCCAGGAGGCAGAGAGAAGCGGAAGCCAGAAAGTACGAACAGGAGAAAGAAGCGGAAGCGAAGAAAACCGTTGCGGATGCCGCGAAGTATGCGGCAGAACAGGAAGCGGCCGGCATCCGGGCAAAATACGAGGCGGAAGCAGCCGGTATTGCGCTGAAAGGCCGGGCGGAAGCGGAAGCCATGGAGAAGAAAGCGGAGGCATACCAGAAGTATAACAATGCCGCTATCGCGGAAATGCTGATCCGGGTACTGCCGGAAATTGCCGGCGAGATCGCAAGACCTCTGTCCCAGATTGATAAGATCACGATTATCGGCGGTGCCGATCAGGAAAACGGTGTATCAACGATTGCATCTAATGTGCCGGTAGTGATGTCCAAGCTGTTCGAGTCCATGAAGGAAACCACTGGGATTGATCTCGGGGAGATCATGAAGGCCGGAACCTATGATGCAAAGGTAAACAGAAACGTTCATGTGACGGGGCTGGAGAGCTGCGGGGCCGGACAGGCGAAAACATCGGAGAAGATGCCTGATTCCGATCATGATCCGGAAAAACAGGAAACGGCCGGAAGTGAAAATGGTTCTGTCAGTGAAAATGGCACTAGAGCAAAGGAGCAGGGGAAATGAAAAAAATCCGACATATAGCGAAAACTCTGGCGCTGATGATGACGTTGGTGCTGCTGGCGCAGAGCGGACTGCCAAGCTTTGCGGCAGAGACGATATCGACAAATACTCCGAGTGTGGAGAGCAGTTTTGCGGAGACTGATAACGGGATTGACGCTGATGATGCTGATGACGCTAAGGACGCTGGTAACGCTGATGACCATGGAGTACTTCTCGGCGAAGATGGGGCTGAGGCAAGCGAAAGCGATATTGCCAGTACGGTGACGCCCGCTTCTTTGGATATCCGGGGAGAAGATGAGACAGCGAGGAGATCGCCAAAACCGGCACCGGCAGAGGCAAAGCAAGTGAGTGCAGCAGTTACCGAGCTTACCATTCAGAGCCTGAGCGGAAAAACTGTAGATCATGTATATTGGTCGGACACGTTCTACCTTGCCATGGACTGGGATGCCAGCTCCAGCGGTGCGGATTTGCACGAGGGAGATTATTTTGACATTACCCTGCCAGAGAAAATGTACTTTCCATCAGATAACGCCGCTGCCAATTTTGATATCTACAGTGAAGACGGAACAACAATCGGCAGAGCGCATGTGACGCCGGGAACAGACAATAAAGGCGGATCCGTGCGGATAACCTTCACCGATTGGGTTGAAGGAAAGGAGAATGTCCGGGGAAGCCTCCGGCTCTCAGCGCGATTCGACAAAACGCAGATAACAACCGGAGCAGAAAACACCTTTGAAATATCGGTCAGTGGACAGGTTGTGCCGGTGACGGTTCTCGTTAATGGGCCGACCGCACTTAAGCCGGAGATCCTCGGAAAATGGGGACAATCTGCGGGTGACAACAAACATCAAGCGGAATGGTATATCCGAATCAATCATCAGAAAATGGGTCTGAGCAATGTGGTTATTACGGATCATCTTTCCGGAGGAGAAGGCACGGAAACCTACATTGCCGACAGTTTTAAGCTTCTCCGTGTCGAATTTGATGAATATGGTGACATTAAGCAGACTTATGACGACGTGAGTCTTGCCGAAAAGCTGGACATTGCCGCGGACGGAAAATCTTTCACGCTGAATCTGGGAGATATCCATGGCAACCAGTATCGCCTTCGTTACAGAACAACCTATACGCCCGGGACAACGCTTCGCAACAATATGAAGTTAAGCTCGACGGAACAGACAAAAGAGGTAAGTGCATCCCACATCTCAGCGGATTCCGGCGGCTCCGGGACAGGAAATCTGGCAAACAAAATCAAACTGATTAAGGTGGATGCGGATGATCAGAGTCTGCCTCTGGCCAATGCGGTATTTGAAATTACGCGTCCCGATGGAACTTTCTTCGAATTAACCACCGGTGCCGACGGAACAGCAGTATCCGGCTTTCTCACCTCAGGGACGTATAAAGTTAAGGAAAAATCTGCGCCGGAAGGCTATGAATTGAACAGTGAAGAATTTTCACTGATTGTGTCCTCTGCAAGCGGCGCACTTCAGACCATTACTGATAAAAAGAAAACAACAGATCCTGAGACAATTTCCATCCCCATCCGAAAGTGCTGGAATGAAGGCTATCTGCTTAGAGCGGCTTCTCTTCATCCGGATGAAGGAAGCAGTGAAAACAGGCCGACTGCCGTCATGATTCATCTTCTCGCAGATGGAACTGTTACGAGAACCGTCGAACTGAATGAGGACAACGGGTGGGCGTTGCTGCTTTCCGGCCTTCCGAAATATGGAGACGATGGTCATGAAATTCAGTACACGGTTAATGAAGTCAGCGTGCCGGGATATATCACAAAGATTACAGGAGATCCGTCGAGCGGTTTCATCATCACAAATACGGCCGCGACACAGGTTAAAGTGACCAAGAAATGGGTTGGCCCCGCGCAGGATTCCGTGACGGTGCATCTGTTTGCAGACGGAAGGACGAAAGAAACTGTTACGCTTAATGACCGTAATGAATGGACATATACTTTTAAGGATCTTCAGAAGTATGACAGCGTGGATGGTCATGAAATAGACTATACCGTTACGGAAGACAGTATTCCCGGATACAGTTCTGCGATCACATACTCCTCAGAACAGGGATTTACCGTGACAAATACGAAGGAACCGGACGGACATCACGACGGTGGAGGACATGGAGATGATCACGGTAACGGAGGCGGAACCGGTGCGGTTGGTCTGTATAAGGTTGATGCTCAGACAGGAGCATATCTTGCCGGAGCGCAGTTCGCCCTGTATCGTTCGGACGGAACCTGTATCGGCACTTATACAACTGACAGCAATGGATATCTGAAAGTTCAGAACCTTGCTTACGGAAGTTACTACTTCGTAGAAACAAAAGCGCCTGAAAACTATGTGCTTGATCCGGATTATGTGAGATTCACATTAGATAAGGCGCACAGCACAGGGAATACGTATCCGTGGAACATCAAGGTGTCAAATACAAAATCCGGAGTAAAAACAATCACGGACGTCGGAATCAAGACAGGGGAGGATAACAATAACGCCGGTGGAACCAGACCGACCGTCATTACTCCCCAGCTTCCTGCGAACGGGACAGATGTATCAAAAGGTGTTGCAACAGGTGACGATTCACACATGATGTTTTACCTGTTTTTGCTGATCGGAAGTCTGATCGTCCTGATTGCAGATCTGATTTTCATGCGGAGTCATGAAGCGACGGGGAAGTAACGGTTCGCATGGCGGCAGAATAACAAAAGATGCAATAGGGCAGGAAGAAAGCCTGCCCGGAAAGGAAGATAATGAATAAGAAAGAATTGACAGAGGCGGTTGCGGCGCAGAACCGGATTACCAGGGCGGAAGCCGAAAAGGTGCTGAAATCTCTTACCGGAATCATAACAAAGACACTTGCCGATGGTGAAAAAGTCGTTCTCCCTGCACTTGGAACGTTCGAGATATCGGAGCGTCCGGAACGGGATGGCCGGAATCCCCGTACCGGTGAAAAGATCAGAATTTCGTCATCAAAGACAATCCGGTTTAAACCCGGCAGAAAGCTGAAAGAAAGCGTCAATCAATGATGTATGGCCACTTTCCGCTCTTTCAACAAATCACGTAGTTACATTGTAATTTTGATAATTCCTTTTAAAAAGTCCCGGGCAGAACGAATCTGCCCGGGACGTTGAAATACGATCTATTTACGGGGAACCATGATGGATTATTGCTCGGTGCTGCCTTCCCATGTACCGACTGCTCTTCTGCCGGCCTCCTCGTCAAACCAGTGGGTAGTTACGGTTTCCGCTCTGGTGAAGAAACGAACGCCGTCCTTGCCGAGGCAATGAAGATCACCAAAGAAGGAATCTTTATTTCCGGAGAACGGGAAATATGCGGTAGGAACCGGAATGCCGACATTGACACCGACCATTCCTCCGTCCGTATCCATGACAAACTTTCTGGAATAATATCCGCTCTGCGTGAAAATGCAGGAGCCGTTTGCGAACGGATTTGCATTCATAATGGCGATTCCTTCGTCATAATCCTTCACTCTCTTGATGCATGTCACAGGTCCGAAAATCTCGCGGTCGCCTACAGTCATACCGGGTTTAACATGATCTAAAATTGTAGGTCCTACAAAGAAACCGCCCTCATAACCGGGAACAACAACATTTCTTCCGTCAAGTACGAGTTCAGCGCCTTCATCAATGCCGGTCTGAATCCAACTGCAGATCTTATCTTTGTGCTTCTGAGATACAACCGGCCCAAGCTTTGTTTCCGGGTCGTATGCGCAGCCGATCTTCATTTCCATAGCCTTTTTCTTAAGAAGGGCGACAAAGTCATCGGCGATGCTTTCCTGGACGCAAATGACAGGGAGTGCCATGCATCTCATACCTGCGCAGCCGTAGGTAGAGTTAATAACGGCGTTGACAGTTGCTTCCAGGTTGCAGTCCTCAAGCACAAGCGCATGGTTTTTCGCTTCACACTGAGCCTGTACCCGCTTGCCATGCTCGGCGGCAATGGAGTAAATATGCTTGCCGACGCCTGTTGTTCCAACGAAAGTGACTGCCTTAACACGAGGATCCTTCAGAAAGATTTCAGCTTCATCACGGCTTGTAGTGACCAGATTTACGACACCCTTCGGGAATCCGCCCTCCGTATAGAACAGCTCGAGCATGCGCATCGATGTAAGGGGGGTATTGGAGTTGGCTTTTAATACAACTGTATCGCCGCAGGCAATAGCCAGAGGAACCATCCAGCCCCACGGGATCATGGCAGGGAAGTTCATCGGTACAATTCCTGCTACAACGCCCAGCGGCTTGCGCCATGTCATAGTATCATAGTTGGTTGTAACCTGCATTGCGCAGTCGCCTTCGATCAGTGTTGGAATATTGCAGGCTTCCTCAGTGGGCTCTATAGCCTTCTGTACATCACCGCGGGCCTCGCTTAAGTTCTTGCCAAGTTCCTTAGCACAGAGAACAGCGAGTTCTTCCTTGTGAGCATAAAGGACATCTCTCCACTTATACATATATTGAACTCTCTTGGAAATGGAAAGGCTGGACCATGCAGGAAAAGCTTCCTGCGCAGCAGCGATAGCCGCTTCACATTCTTCCTCTGTGCACTGAGGAACCTCAGCGATAACTTCTCCGGTACTGGAATCCGTGATTGGCATATACTTGTCTGTCTTTGACTCCAGCCATTCGCCACCCACACAATACTTCATTCTCTTTACTTCTGCCATGATTACTCCTTTCTAAATTGACTCATAGATATTCTTAAAATTCAATTTTAATTATCAAAACTGGATTCGAAATATATATTATTATAAAAATAAGATTATGTCAATCCGAATTATATTTTAATAATTAAAATTTAATTCGAGTAACACATTGACTGAAATCAAAGGAGAGTATAAGATGATTTTAACTATTAAAATAAGATGTAATGAACCTCTAATGAGTGCATAAAGTTAATCGAAAACTTTGGAACGGGAGAAATATGGCAAAAGCAACGAATGAAGCGATTCACCAGAGTCTTTCGTCCGCCAGACTATTAAAGATTATGGAATGTTTGTCTGAAAAACATTTTCCTGTCCGGCTGACAGATTTATCCAGAGAATTGCAAATGACGCAGCCTACAGTGCTACGCTATTTAAATTCACTTTGCTCAAGCGGGTATGTTTATCAGGATAGTACTTCGGGCGGATATTCGCTGACATGGAAAGTCTGCCGGATCGGTACAAATGTTCAGAACAGCACGAACATTCGCAATATTGTCGGTCCGTACATCAATCAAATGGCCAATGATCTGGATATAGGAATGTTAATGGCCGTGGAGAGAAATGGGGATATTGTCTATCTTGATATGGCGCTGAACCCCGGGAACCCTATGGAAACCCTTCTGCGGATTGGAAAAGATGCGCCAATTCACTCTACAGCCTCCGGCAAGGTTCTGCTCAGCTGCCATTCCGATACAGAGATAGAATCGATTATCAGGAAAAAGGGGATGCAGAAGCTGACGGCAAATACAATTACCGATCTTCCAACATTGATGAAGGAAATAGAAAGAATCAGAAAAAACGGCTACGCAGTGGATAATGAGGAATGCGAAACGGGACATCGCTGTGTTTCAGTTCCGATCTATGATTATACGGGAAAAGCCGCCGCAGCGATCAGCGCTTTTCATAATACTGATATGCTGGAAGATCAGAGAATAGAAACACAGATTCTTCCGGCATTGAGAAAGGCATCGGCGGAGCTGTCCTATCGCCTTGGGTATCAACCGGAATAAGACTAACAGCATGAATATATAGGAGAACTGACAAAGGTATGAAAGATCTGCATAGTGCAAAACTGATCACCATTGATATGGATGATACTCTCTTACATACGGACAAAACAATCAGCGAATATACAATAAAAGTTTTACAAAAAGCATGTGACAGGGGAATTTTGATTGTTCCGTGTTCCGGGAGAGCATATTCCGGACTGCCTGACGGATTAAAACAAATCCAAGGTATTCGGTATTCGATTAATCTAAACGGCGGAATAATTATGGATGTTCGTGACAGCCGGATCCTGTATGGAAATTTCTTATCCGAGGAAGACGCGAAGACAATTTATGACAGTTTGGCTGTCTTCCATTCTCCACGCACTGTGTTCACAGATGGACCTGCCCTTATGGCACAGGAAGACAGAGAGCATATCAGGGAATTTGCTTTCCCGAACATGGTTCCGTATTATCTGAGCAGCAGAACTTTTGCGGAGGATGTTTTTACCGCTCTGCATACCGGCGCATTCAAGCCGGCCAAGATTACGGCCATGATTCATAGTAACGGATCTGATCTCCCTCTCATCCTGCGGGAGCTGGATCGGTATCCCTCCTTCAGTACAACATATTCTCCGGATTGTTTTGAAGTCACACCACAGGGAGTCACCAAGGGAAACGGGCTTCTGAAACTTTGCAAAATCACAGGCATTGACAGGGAAGATACTGTGGCGTTCGGTGACTCTGTCAATGATGCCTCTGCATTGCAGGCAGCCGGATTTGCCGTTGCAGTGGAGAATGCCGTGCCGGAACTGAAGAAAATTGCCGATGCCGTAACCTCGACCAATGATCAAGATGGAGTGGCGAAGTTTATTGACAGAATGATCCTGCAGGGATCATTAATCGGCGATTAACAGAGTTGTTCTGCACTGCTTGAGATATTCAAGATAACGATCTTCAGGCTGCCGGTCTGTGATGATATATTGAAACGCGTCAGGCGCTGCGAAGGAGAGCAGCGACGAACGGCCCATCTTGGAATTGTCCAGGAGGAGGCAGCGAGTTGAACTCTTTTTCATCACGATTCTTTTAATAACCGATTCTTCCGGAGAAGAATTGCAGGCGCCTCCTTCCAGAGAATAGGACGAGCAGGCCATAAAAACTTTGTCTATAGAATTATAATGCTCGAGCGCACGTTCCGTCTCACTGCCTACCAGTGAGGCGGTTTTGTTTTTCAGCGTTCCGGGAAGTCCGATCACTGTAAGCTGGGGACGGTCGATACATGAGTACAGGATATAAACACTGTTGGTTAATATTGTCAGATGTTTGTCTGGCGACAGATAATGAATCAGCGGTACCGTCGAAGTCCCTGTGTCAATGAAGATCACATCATTATCGTGGATAAGGGCAGCGGCTGCCCGGGCTACTCTTTCCTTTTCCCCGGCATGAAGTACGTTACGTTCCGCATAGGAAGAAAGCGGATCAGATACATTCTGCGTGCCGTTATTCTGGTGAACTGTTGCTCCGCCATAAATGATGTCTATCTTTCCCTGTTTCTGAAGTTCTTTTAAATCACGCCGGATGGTATTCGTGGAAACCTGAAATTCGCGGATCAGATCGGCTATAGTAACAGTTCCCCGGCGGCTGATATATCTTTCTACTTCCTGTATTCTGTTGAATCTCATCTCTTTTCTTTTCCTCTCATTACCGGATTCGGCGTATTCAATATAAACATAATACACTCAAAATGAACGTTTTGGAAAACAAATAAGTAAATTTTGAGCACATTTTGGAACAAACCGTTAAAACGCACAAATTTACATGAAGGAATTTATATTATATGACAAAAATGCCGAAGGCATATTGACTATAATCAAACAATGGACTTAAAATCCAAAATATAATCAAAAAAGAATAAAAACAATGTCAATAATAATACAAAACACGCAAAAATAAGCCAACAGCCAATTAAGAAGTATCAATAACCTGGATGGAGAGGACGGGACACCAAGGTGATTGCAACATTGAAGGAACTGCTGAAGGAAGCAGCGGAACAGGATAAGGCGATCGGATCGTTTACATGCGCCGACATGGAGATGGTCATCGGTACGATCAGAGCAGCGGAGGAAGAGAATTCGCCCGTTATTATTCAGATAGCGGAAGGGCGTCTGGCTCATACCCCGTTGGACTATATCGGGCCCTTGATGGTTCAGGCCGCAAAGGATGCACACGTAAAGGTCTGTGTTCATCTGGATCACGGTTTGACCAGAGCAAAAGTCGCGGAGGCTCTTTCCTACGGATTCACTTCTGTCATGTACGATGGTTCGAGATATGAGCTCGAAGAAAACATTCGCCGAACCAATGAAGTAGCTGATCTGGCGAGACAGAAGGGAGTTTCCGTGGAAGCTGAACTCGGCAGCATCGGCGGCAAGGAAGCTACCGATCATGACGAGAAAGCGGTTTATACAGATGTCCATGAGGCTGTCGAATTTGTTTCAAGAACAGACATCGATGCTCTTGCTGTTGCGATAGGAAACGCTCATGGACACTATAAAGGGGTCCCTCATTTGAACTTCGAACGACTGGCTATGATTCACGATGCGGTTGATCTTCCACTGGTTCTTCACGGCGGCTCCGGCATCTCGGATGAGGATTTTCGCAGATGTATTGCAAATGGCATAAGAAAAATCAATATTGCGACGGCGAGCCTGGATGCAATGACGGATGGAGCCAAGAGGTATCTTTCCATGGAAACAGAACACGACTTCTATCACCTAAATGAAGCGATGGTAGAAGGCGTATACAGAAACGTCAGACATTGTATAAAGGTATTTAACAACAAGGAGAAATTAAATGAAATACATTGATTTTGAGAAAAACAGAAAGTTCGACATTATCCTGCTCGGCAGGGTCGCTATCGACTTTAATCCCGCATACAGCGACATGGTTAAGGAAGAGTTCAAACCTCTTAAAAATGTTCACTATTTTGAAAAATACGTCGGAGGGTCACCGGCGAATATCGCTTGCGGGATAAGAAAGCATGGGATGACTGCAGGATTTATTGCAAAGGTTTCGGATGATCAGTTCGGCGATTATGTCACGAACTATTTTAATGAGAAGGGAATTGATACCAGCCATATTTCAAGAGCTACACACGGAGAAAATCTTGGCCTGACATTTACGGAGATGCTCTCTCCAAAAGAAAGCAGCATCCTGATGTATCGAAATGACGCGGCAGACCTGAGTCTTAATGTAGATGATGTTGATGAAGATTATATCCGCCAGGCAAAAGCAATTCTTATTTCCGGAACGGCGCTAGCCCAAAGCCCATCAAGAGAAGCGGCAATTAAGGCGGTTATGCTTGCAAAGCGTAACAATACCAAAATCATCTTTGATATTGATTACCGGTCATACAACTGGAAAAACGCAGATGAAATTTCGATTTATTACTCTATGGTGGCAAAAGAGGCAGATGTCATCATGGGTTCCAGGGAAGAATTCGACCTTACGGAGAAGCTTATCAGACCGGGCATGACAGATATCGAAAGTTCTCAGTACTGGATGTCACAGAATGCCAGAATTGTTGTTATCAAGCATGGGATGCAGGGATCTACAGCATATGTCGCTGACGGCGAAAAATTCAGTATCAAGCCCTTTCCGGTTAAGGCGAGAAAGGGATTTGGCGGCGGAGACGGATATGGAGCTGCTTTCCTGTATGGGCTATTCAGCGGATGGGAAATCATTGACTGCCTTGAATTTGGCTCAGCCGAAGCTTCGATGATGGTTAAGAGCAATAACTGTTCGGACGACTTACCGACAACAGAAGAAGTGAAGGAATTCATCCGCAAAGAGAAGGCGGAATATGGTGAAATGATCGCCAGGGTTGAGTGAGAAATGATTAAATACCGAGCAAAAATAATTTATGACGAAGATACCTTGAGAGAACTTGACCGCGTGCTCACAAGAGCTTCTCATCCTCTGCGGCAGGCGGGCTGGGTTGTGGTTGCGGCTGCAATGATTTTATATGGAGTTTCTCTCGGAATTGATAGCATGACAGGAATGCTTTTCACGATTTTCGGGTGTCTTCTTTTGCCGGTTACGGGAGATATTCTCAGCTGGCGCGGCAACCGGCTGGTACATGTGATGAGGGGGCGGCAGCTGACAATATCTTATGAATTCTGCCAGCTTTATTTTGCGGCGGTTACCAGCGCAGGCAGAACCAACAATAATTATTCAACGATAACCCGGCTGGTCAGAACAAGGGATTATTATTTCCTGTTTCAAGGCCCTAATAAAGCGTGCATGATCGATAAAAAGACGATCACTCCTCAGAGCATGGAGTCGTTTGAGAATTTTCTTTCGAAAGCAACCGGTCTTGTCTGGGGCGCTCCTGCGGGGACATTGCAAAAGGCACTGACCGCAAGATTGAGAAGGCACATCGCTTGTTTTCGCGCTCGTGTCAGACGTTATTTAATCTTGTGATTCCATAGGAAACTATTAACAACATAATGTGTCGAATAAGGAGGGTTAGTAATGAATTTCAGAAAAGGTATGGCAATCGCTCTTTCTGGGGCAACTGTATTTTCGCTTGCGGCATGCGGGAGCAATTCCGGCTCGACCTCATCAAGCGCATCGGCAACGAAGACAGCAGAAAGTGCCGCTTCCACTTCTACGGCATCGGAGGCGTCAACAGCGGATTCGGGTGCGGAAGAGTATCCTCAGGAAGCAGATGGATCGGTCGTAACACTTAAATTCAATTTCGTAAAGAGTTCTGCGGATCCGGAATATCAGTGGTATGCCGAATATTTCCATGATATCTATGAGGCAACGAACGGAGAGGTAGGATATCAGCTGTATCCTTCCGAATCTCTCGGCGGTTCCACAGATGTACTCGAAATGGCAGCAAACGGTCAGGATGTCGTGCAGGACTGTGATTTCTCGTACCTGGCAACATACGTTCCGGATATGAGTGTGGCTATGGCACCATATCTTATTCAGAAACCCGAACAGCTTGAGACTCTTTGGAATTCCGATATCAAGACGGATTGGGAGACGGCACTGGAGCAAAAGGGACTTCATCTGCTTGACTGGCACTATTTCGGAACACGGGAGCTGATTCTGAATTCCGAAGCGCATTCCAGAGATGATTTAAAGGGCAAGAAAATACGCTGTGCGGCGACACCTATGTGGAACGAAGTTAGTTCGGGTACTGGGAGGAAACGCTACAAATACAGCCTGGTCTGAGACATATCAAGCCCTCTCTCAGGGTGTTGCCGATGGCGCGGAATCTCCTTACGGACTTCTCTATTCTGCTAAGCTCTATGAGCCCTGCAAGTACCTTATTAAGACAGATCATCTGGTAGCTGCGACAACGGTGGTTATGAGTCAGAAGACATGGGATAAACTCTCCGCTGAGGATCAGGAAGCCATCAATAAGGTAGCTGCGGATTTCATTTCCAAGCAGGTAGACCGGGTAAATCAGGTATCTGATGAGTATTCTCAGAAACTGAAGGATGAAGGAGTGACCTTTATTGAGGTAGATAAGGCACCTTTCATCGAGGCGGCCAAGGAAACACCGGAGCATTTCCCGGAATGGTCTGACGGTCTGTATCAGAAAGTACAGGAAGCTATTAAATAATTGAACCGCTGGTTTGGGTTATCGGTACTTTGAGGGGAATTCCGCAAGAGAGTTCCCCTTTATAAAAATGTATTGCGATGCTGAGGATTGCGGAATGAAGAAGTTTAACAAAAAATTGGATCAGATTACGAGGTTCATAGCCGGGATATCATTTTCGGCTATGATTATTATCACTTCAGTGAATGTATTTTCCCGTTTCATTTTCAGCAAGTCTTTTGCGTGGAGCGAGGAACTTACTTATTTGTTTTTTAACTGGACGGTATTTTTCGGAATCTGCGGCGTATACAAAAGGCAGGGTCTCATTTCCATTGATTCTCTTGTAAAAAAACTGTCGCAGAGGGGACAACGAATAGCCGCCATACTATCTTTCGGCTTCGTAGCTGCATTAAATGTCGCACTGGCGATCTGGGGATGGCAGCTGACGATAGGCGGCTGGGCGAGGAAAACGGCTAATCTCAAGATTCCATATACGTTTGTGGATATCTGCCTCCCGATAGCCATGATGATTATGTGCTATTACTCCGTTGCTTACATGATCAAGGAAATCAAGGGACAGACTGTCGAACAGGCATCACTTGAGAACAGATCATAAGGAGAAAAAGAGATGACTTTTTGGACATTCTTCCCGCTGGTACTGATGCTGGTACTGTTCTTTTTAAACATACCGGTTGCATATTCGATGATTATGGCAGGTTCCGTTTATTTCCTGTTTGCCCCGGACTCCATGTCACTGGATATGATGATGCAGAAAATGATTTCTGCAAATTCTTCATTTACTTATCTGGCAATCCCGTTTTTTATCTGTGCGGGCGTGGTATTTGATTATGCGGGCATCACAAGAAGATTGATGCATCTCGCGGAACTGCTGGTCGGGCACATTCAGGGCGGTATGGCGCAGGTTAATATTCTGCTGTCATGCATGATGGGCGGTTTGTCGGGATCTGCCAATGCTGACGCTGCACTCGAGAGTAAAATGCTTGTTCCGGAAATGGTCAAGCTGGGATATGACCGCGATTTCTCTACTGTTGTAACTGTTGCATCCTCATGTATTACGCCTATTATTCCGCCGGGAATTATTCTGATTCTCTACGCGTCGGCATCGGACTGTTCGGTTGCAAAGATGTTTTATGCTGGATACATTCCCGGCATTGTCATCACGATAGCGATGATGATTATGACCTATTGTATCTCCAAAAAGAGACATTATAAGCCTTCAAGAGACCGCATAGCGTCGGCTTCTGAATTCGGCAAGGCATTTCTGAGCGGACTTCCTGCTCTGTTTGTTCCCTTTGGCCTGGTTCTTGGGCTCAGAATCGGACTCTTTACACCTACCGAAGGTGGTGCTGTCTGCGTGGTTTATTCACTGATCATCGGATTTTTGGTATATCGCGAGATAAAAGTTAGTGATCTGCCAAAGATTGTCGAGGAATCCGTAAGCAGCACAGCAGGAATTATGTTTATTCTTGCAGGCGCTAACGCGTTGTCCATTTATCTAACATGGGAGCGTGTTCCGAACCTGATTTCTCAGGCAATTCTGACGAACATCCATTCACCGTACGTTTTCCTGTTGATGGTCAATATTCTTCTTCTGATTATCGGCATGTTCTTTGATGGCGGAGCGGCGATGATTCTGCTGGCTCCGTTGCTGGTTCCGGCAGCGCAGCAACTGGGAATTGATCTGATTCATTTCGGACTGGTGCTTTCTCTCAACCTGACAATTGCCGGTATGTCTCCTCCGTTCGGGGCAATGATGTTTGTATCTACGTCCATTACAGGAACGACAATTGAGGAGTACGCAAAGGCATGCATCCCGTATATGGCTTTGATGATCGGCTGTCTGCTCCTATTTACGTACTGCCCTCAGATTGTAATGCTCCTGCCTGACCTGCTTTCAAATTAAGAGGGAGCATAGAGATGAAGTTGTCGATTGAGAATCTGCGGGAAATAGGATGCCTGCCGGGATATCATGTTCCCTCATATGATATTAAACGCGTTCGACGTAATACAATCGAAACTCCGGTTTGGCTGCATTTTGGCGGTGGTAATCTTTTCCGGGCCTTTCAGGCGGCAGACGTACAGGAACTTATTGAAAGAGATTTCATGACGACCGGAGTCATCACTTGTGACAGCTATGACGATGAGATCGTGGATGTATATCATCGAACCGATGATTTGAGTGTTCAGGTGATATTAAATGCCGATGGGTCTGTGGAGAAGAACGTCATTGGCAGTATTGCGAGAAGCTTAAGACTCGACGCGGACAGGGAACTGGTGAAGGAAATATATTCCAAACCATCATTGCAGATGATCTCTTTCACAGTAACAGAGAAGGGCTACTTAATTTCGGATAATAATGGCGAACTTCTTGATACAGTTAAAGAGGATATGGAACGACTTCCGGAGCAGGCAGGTACATTTGGCGGAATACTTGCCTATCTTCTCCTTTACAGGAAGAAGACCTGCGGCGTTCCGGTTGCAATGGTTTCCATGGATAACTGCGCGCATAACGGCGACAGGTTGAAATCGGCCATTATGGCTTATATCGACGCCTGGCGAGTCAGGAAATACATCTCCGAGGATGATTATAGGTATGTTTCGGAAACTGTGACCTATCCGTGGAGTATGATAGACCGGATTACGCCAAGACCTTCGCCGGAAATTGCCGATATGTTAAAACAAGACGGACTGGAGGAAATGGACGTCCGGGTTACATCGAAGGGCACTTTCCTGGCACCTTTTGTGAACACAGAGCGGCCCAAGTATCTGGTTATTGAAGACAACTTTCCGAATGGCAGACCTTCACTTGAGAGCGCAGGTGTAATTTTCACAGACAGGGAGAGAGTTGATCGCTGCGAACTGATGAAGGTCTGCACCTGCCTGAATCCTCCGCAGACGGCGATGGCTGTTCTTGGCTGTCTTCTCGGATATACTTCTATTGCCAAAGAGTTTGAGGATGAGGATATCCATGAGTTTATCTATCGGATGTGTTACGACGAGGGCATGCCGGTAGTAGTGAATCCGGAGGTCATCAGTCCTGCGGCCTTCGAAGCCGAGGTATTTAATGAGAGGCTTAAAAACGAATATATTCGTGACACGCCGCAGAGAATTGCTTCTGACACGTCTCAAAAACTACAGTTCCGTTTTGGGGTGAATATTACCAGATACATGAAGATGGATCCTGCGAAGGCGGCAGCTCTTAGATATATGCCGATGGTCTATGCTTTATGGCTTCGTTATCTTCTGGGGATTGATGATGCAGGCGAGTCATTCACATGCAGCAATGATCCAAGGCTGCGTGAATTACAAAACAAGCTGAGTGGAATTCAGCTCGGAGAGATAAGCCCGGAAGATGAGCAAAAGGCGAGGAGCATTCTGAAAGACCGGACTATTACCGGGACAGACCTGCAGAAGGCTGGTCTTGAAGGCAAGATCATTTCTTCGTGGAAAAAAATGATGGCTTCACCCGGAGCAGTCCGCAAGGTGTTGCACGAAAGTTTGAATAATGTTTAGATTTCAGCGGATCATTAATACTAAATTATATAAACATTAGAATGAATTATATCAGAAGGGACGGTTCAAAAAATGAAAGCATTATTAATGCCTGAATATGAGAAGCTTGAAATTGTCGACAGACCCATGCCGGTATGCGGCCCTGAAGAGGCTGTTGTAAAAATCAAATATGCAGGGATTTGCGGATCAGATATGCATATTATTGCCGGACAGAATCCTAAGGCTAAAGCGCCTCTGGTCATGGGGCACGAATGCTGTGGCACGGTATATGCCATTAACTCTACGAGGATTCAGGATATTAAAGTTGGAGACAAAGTCACAATGCACGCTGTCAACGGATGCGGAGTCTGCGATAACTGCCGCAACGGACACGAGAATCTCTGTGAGCATGTGCACATCATGGGAACGGAGATGGACGGCTTTTTCCAGGAATATGTGAAAGTTCGTGCCGACAGACTGCTGAAGTTTAATGATGACGTGGATTTAAAAGCAGCGGCTCTGGTAGAGCCACTTACGATAGGCGTCCATGATGTTCTCCGGGCTAATGTTCAGGTGGGCGATGATGTTTTCGTTTGTGGCTGCGGCACTATCGGCACATTGATTGCAAAGGTAGCGGAACTGCAGGGAGGCCATGTGCTTGTTTCGGAAACCAGTGATCCCAGAATCGATGTCGGCAGAAAGAATGGACTTCATGTAGTGGACGGGAAAAGTCCTGACTTTGAGAAGCAGATTATGGAATTTACGAATGGAAAGAAATTTGACAAGGTCTTTGAAGTAACTGGCGTCGAACCCGGTTTTAAGACGTCTCTGGAGATGGTGAAACCCGGTGCGACATTTGTACAGGTTGGAATGCCGGGTGCAATTTTCCACGAATTTGATATCAATAAAGTTATTTTCAATGAAATTAACTTCCTTGGGGTACGTAATTCGAGATCATACAGCATGGCCAGAGCGGTCAAGCTCGTTAATATGGGGATACTGAATGATTTCCTGAAGGGAATGGTTTCGCAGATTTATCCGAAGGAACAGGCGATCGAGGCATTTAACAGAGCGAAGACGGATAAGACAGCACTGAAAGTATTGATTCAGTTTGGAGAAGACTGATCGGGGGAAGAACGGATGAAACCACTTGAGGGAATCAGAGTCGTAGATTTGGGACGATTTGTGTCAGCACCATTTTGTGGAATGCTTCTTGCGGATATGGGCGCGGAAGTAATTAAAGTTGAGAAGCCGGGAAAGGGAGAAGACGCAAGAAGTCTCGGACCTTTTATGAATGGGAAATCTCTTTACGTTTCGACATTCAACAGAAATAAAAAGGGGATGACGATTCAAACAAGATCTCCTGAAGGATTGGAACTTCTTAAGGAACTCATAAGAAAATCCGATGTGGTCATCGAGAACTATCGCCCCGGTACAATCAAAAAAATGGGTATAAGCTATGAAGATCTTCGGGCGATTAATCCACGGATTATTCTGGCGTCCATTTCCGGTTTTGGTCAGACAGGTCCTGATGCGCTTCGGCCGGCGTTCGACCCTGTAGCGCAGGCATATGGCGGCTTGTATGCAGTTTCCGGCACGCAGGAATCCGGACCTATGGCAGCCGGAACAGTCATTTCGGACCTAACGACAGGACTTTACACCGCTTACGCTATACTTGCAGCAATCATCGAGAGAAATACAACAGGAAAAGGACAATATATTGATATCGCGATGGTAGACTGTATGGTTTCCATGATGCACACATATGTAGCGAACTATGCGGCTAATGGAATAATACCGGAAAGGCATGGAAATACGGATCCTCTCTCGGTGCCGGCGGATTGTTATCGCACCAAAGACAGCGGCTATATTGTTATGCATGCGGGTGAAGACAAATCATGGGTTCTGCTGAAGAAACTGATCGGTAATCCGGAGCTTGATGATCACAGGTTTGATACACACCAGGGAAGAGTCGACTGCCGCGCAGAAGTAGAAGCACTCGTCAGAGAGTGGTTTCTGACCAAGACGGCGCAGGAAGCGGAAAGTGAACTGACAAAAGCGGGAATTATCTGTTCTCCGGTTAATGATATGGCAGGAATTTTCAGATCGGAGCAGATCCGCGCAAGGGGAGATCTTGTCGAGATGGAAGTGCCCGGAGCAGGGATGTGCACATTTCAGGGTAGCCCGATCAAAATGTCCGATGCACCGGTAACCTATCATAGAGCGCCAACAATCGGAGAGAACAACGTCGAGATACTGAAGAATATACTCCATAAGACAGACGAAGAAATACATCGTTATAAAGAAGATGGAGCAATTTAAGCAAGGAGGATTGCACATGGATTTTGTGACTTTTGAAGCGAAAGATCATATCGGCGTGGTTACATTCTCCAGGCCGCCTATTAATGCTGTCAATAGCCAGGCGAATGAAGAACTAACCAAAGTATTTGAAGATGTCAATACTATGGATGATATCTGGTGCGTCATTCTCCGCGCAGAAGGCAAGGGATTTATGTCCGGCAGTGATGTCGATGATTTCGGAGCATTTGATGATGAGGCTCTGTCAAAATATGAGGAAGCAGATGTCAGAGGAATCCTTGCTGTATATAATTGCCGTGTACCCGTTATCTGCCAGGTGCAAGGGTACGTTATGGGTCATGGAACGACGCTTGCCGCAGCTTCCGATATTATTGTCGCTGCGGATGATGCCTATTTCAGTCTTCCTGAAGTGACAATCTGTGTCGTCGGCGGAACTGATGCGATCAGGCAGCTGGTTCCGGAAAAATTTCTCCGCTATATGGCTTACACAGGAAAGAAAATCAGTGTAAAGGAAATTGCTAAATACGGTAATATTCTCAAAGTGGTTCCCCGGGCGGAAGCATTCGATGCAGCCATGGAGGTGGCGAAGGAAATTACCGCGAACTATACGAAGTCTGTTCAGTGTGTGAAAGCAGCTATCAATGAACTTACAAATCATGATAAGGCAAAAGACTTCTATGTGGATTGCACATATACACACCAGCTCCTGAAAGATCCGAATCGGGATCGTGTTCTTAAAGAACATTATGAAATGCTGGAACGTAAGAAAAAAGCGAAGGAAGCAGCAAAAAAGGTAAGCGAAAATCAGAAATAATGATTGATATAGAGGCCAAACATGAAATTTGTCAAATTGGAAGTAAATGAAGAACATATTGCTCTGGTAACATTTCACCGGGCTCCCATTAATGCCGTGAGCTATGAGGCAAACATTGAACTCTCGGAGACATTCGAGGGAATTAACAAGCGTGATGATATATACTGTGTTATCTTCCGGGGAGAAGGCAAGGGATTCATGTCGGGCAGTGATACCGGAGACTTTGATGCTTTTGACGACAGCGGTCTGAAAACATATGAAGATGCGGATATCCGCACGGTTCTTGCTATCGAGAATTGTAAAGTTCCGGTCATTTGTCAGATTCAGGGATATGTCATGGGACTTGGGACCTGTCTTGCCGCTGCCTCTGATATGATCGTGGCTGCGGATGATGCTTACTTCGGCCAGCCTGAAGTCACTATCTGTGTCTGCGGAGGCACCGGAGCGCTCAGACAGCTCGTTCCGGAAAAGTTCATGCGGTACATGGCTCTTACCGGTAAGAAAATCGGCGTTCAGAAGATCGCGGAATTTGGACAAATTTATTCTGTAGTTCCGAGAGATCAAGTGCTTGACGAAGCGTATGCACTAGCCCGTCAGATCACTGCAAATTACACAAGATCGGTACAGTGCGTCAAAGCTGCGATAAAGGAACTGGTCAACCGCGACAGTGAAAAAGAGTACAGGATCGATTGCAAGCAGACACACATCATGTTAAAAGATCCCAAGAGAGACGAGGTTCTTGCGGCACATAATGAAATGCTGCGGAAAAAGAGAGAAGCCAAGGAAAGAGCTGCGAAAGAAGCAGCCAATTAATTATTTCTGGAGAAGCATAAACCATTTTATATGCGGTTTTTCTAAAGATCAGGACTATGGACGGATTTTACGCTATATTCATGACGGCGTTCTGAAAGATATTAGCAATATCCAATCTGCGAAGGCGCACTGCGATGCGTTTTCGCAGATTGGATGAGAGAAGATAATACAGAAATGGAATTCTTTCGGAACTCTGTGAAGATTAGCTGTTATCGGATTCGCCGGCTACAAGCATTTTGTATATTTATCAATTCTATATGGAAATATCTGATTCATCGAGTCTTTTGAGAGATTGTAGTAAACAGCTTATTCTTCCACCAAAATCATCTTCTGAGCGACCGGTCACCGGCCGTAAAATGCTCGCCGAAAAACTGGATGAACTGACATATTAACATCAGCAGGCGCCCCGGAAACTGGAAAGTCTCCGGGGCGCCTGCCTTCTTTTTATATTTGTTCAGCTGCGGTCAATCAGCCAAAATATCTCTTCAGAAGACCCGCAAATGCCTTGCCGTGTCTTGCCTCATCACGAGCCATCTCATGAAC